>ERZ761607.352-NODE-352-length-86923-cov-13.136172_pt1 | contig 86923 bp, 73 predicted proteins | sample MGYA00511164_ERZ761607 | MGnify/ENA primary metagenome ERZ761607 (study PRJEB28899, sample SAMN02445080) | bioreactor sludge metagenome | biome: EBPR sludge | place: Australia: Brisbane, Thorneside Wastewater Treatment Plant | collected 2011-06-22 ...
TCCCCAGGCGGGGGGTTGTTGCTTTACGCGCACAACTACCCGTCTTCGTCCGCACTCTACTTTTTCCCGGATTCTGAAGTGTGCAGCATTTTTTGAGGCTTATTTCAGGAAGAGGGCGCTGTGGAATGTTCCCATTTCGTCGAAGATCGCTTTCGCCACTCCAAACGTTGCCATCGGCTCCGTGCGTGGCGATTTTTCCACCGATTATTTTGGCATCAGCAGCGGATTGAAAAACGCCTTTCCACTTCTCTTGTGGATGGGGCTGGGAAGATTCAACTTCCGCCACTCAAGCGGCTGCTGCTCAAGCTCCACGCGGCGGCACGATTCGCAGAGTAAAAAATGAGATAACACTCATTCGCTGTGCGGCAGTTCTCATGCGCCCATTGGGGGCGGACAAAGGCTTTTCGATCATGCCCTTCCGCATAATACATCCGCAGCGGCGGAATCCAGAAAATACGCCCAGCCATAGAGGCGCGGTAACTCGCCATGGAATGCCGCGCATGGCCGTTTCAGCGTCCGCGCAGTTCCACCTTTTCCAGTGTCACCGGCGCGTTTTGCGCGGGTAGGTAGAGGCGCACATGCTGCACGGACTCGGCGGGCAGTGTCACCACGGTTTCAGCGTGCTGGTCCGCAGTGTCGGGCAGGGTGAACTCCACGGTCTGGCCATCGGGGGGGAAGGTCTCCTGCTCCTGCGCGCGCCATTGAATTTTACCCGGTCCGCCCTGGCCGCGTGTCTGGAGCACCACGGTGACGGGGCCTTTGAGTTTCAGGTTGGTTTTGCCGAGGAAGGGATTGCGATTTTCACCCGTGACGATCATCGCCCGCCCGCGCTGCTCCACCACGCAGCCCTTCGGCACCCAGCCGCCCAGCGGACGCGCCGCCGCAGCCGCCGCGCCATCCGGGCGCGGCTGGTAGGCCGGGTTCGGGCGGGGAAAAAGCGCGCCGGTCTCTTTCAGGAAGGCGTCAATGCGCGCGTCCAGCTCCCGTGCCTTGTCCGGCATCCGCTCCGCCATGTTCGTCGTCTCGTTGATGTCCTTTTCCAGATCATAAAGCTCCCGCGGCACGCCGGGGGCGAACCAGCGGATGAGCTTGTGCGCGCCGCGCACCACCGTCACCCCGCCGCCGTTTTGCTGGGAGGGGAAGAAATTGAAAAACTCCTCCCGCACCGCCGTCGCCGCGCCGGTGAGCACGGGCGCCAGGCTCACCCCGTCCATCACCTGGCCGGGCTTCTTCTCCAGGCCGAGCAGGTCGAGCACCGTGGGGTAGAGATCAATGTGCCCCGCCAGCGCCGGCGTCACCGCCCCCTCCCGGATGCGCCCCGGCAGCGCCCACATCATCGGCACGCGCGTGCCGCCCTCGTAGAGCTTGCCCTTGCCCTCGCGCAGCGGGTGGTTGTTTGTAGGCGGCTCATCCCCCGCCCACTTGCGCCAGTCCGCCAGGAACCCGCCCTTGTGCTTCTCCGCCGCCGCCGTCTTGCCCGTGCCGGGGATGTTGCTATGCACATTGCCGCCGTTGTCGGAGTAAAAAATGACCAGCGTGTTCCCCGTCAGCCCCAGCGCCTCCAGCTCGTCGAGGATGCGTCCGAAGCACTCGTCCACACTGCGCAGCATCGAGGCCATGATGGGGTTCCGTTGCGCGCCGCGCGGGTCCGTCTTTTTGGCGAACTCCGCCGTGAACTCCGGCTTGTGCCCCCAGGGGCCATGCACGCCGTAGCACCAGAGATTCAGGAAAAACGGCCGCTCCTTGTTTTCGCGCAGGAATTTCACCGCCTCCGCCGCCTGGCGGTCCACGATGTACTCCCCCTGCGGCCCGTCCGTGATGGTGCCCACCTTGTTCTTCGCCGTGGGATGGCCCTCCGGCACCACGCCGTAGGGGGAAAAATACTCCCCCGGCGGCCCTGGATCCGGCGCGCAATGCCACGCCACATCGAAGCCCTGCGCCTCCGGCCGGAACTCCGGCGTCAGCCCCAGGTGCCACTTGCCGATGTGCGCCGTGGCGTAACCCGCCTCCCGCAGCGTCTCCGCCAGCGTGCGCTCCGCAGGATCGAGGTAGTTTTTGCTCACCGGGCTGATCAGCGGCCGGTTCGCCGGAGACGTCTCCGGCATGAACGGGAAGCCCGGCGGCTGCGGCGGCTGGTGCCCGCTGGCGGTCAGGATGCCGTGGCGCGTGGGGTGTTTCCCGGTCATGATGCTGGCGCGCGTGGGCGAGCACAGCGGGTTGGCATACGCCTGGGTGAAGCGCGTGGCCCGAGCGGCGAAGCGATCAATGTTCGGCGTCTCGTAATATTTGGAGCCATAAATTCCGCTGTCCATCCAGCCCATGTCATCCACCAGAAAAAGGAACACGTTGGGCTTGTCAGCCGCCGGGAGGGGGGCGGCGAGGAACAGCAGGAGGGCGGTGAGGATCGTTTTCATGGCGGCAGGGCACCTCGAAACGCCGTCCCGGTTCCGAACTTCCACGAATCAGCCAGCCGGGTCAGGACTCGAAGCGCCGCCCAGATGCATAGGAACCGAGGCTGCGCAGGTGGGCACCGTCGGCGCGGGCTTGGTCGAGCGCGGCGCGCACATGCGCCTCGGCGGGGGAGCCTTCGATCTCAATATAGAAGCGGTATTTGTTCGGCTGGCCCCGGATGGGGCGGGATTCGAGGCGCTTGAGATTGATGGCGGCCTCGCTGAGCGGGGTGAGAAAGCGGCACAGGCTGCCTGGGCGGTCAGGCAGTTCGACGACGAGGGCGGTGCGGTTGTTGGCGGGGCCGGGCGCGTTCCCGGCGCGGGCGAGAAGGTAGAACTGGGTGATGTTAGGCACTTCGCCGGCGATGGGGAAATGCAGGATGTCCAGTGCGTGGAGCGCGGCGTTTTGCCGGGGGCCGATGGCGGCCGCGCTCTGGAGGCTGGCGGCTTTTTCCGCCGCCTTGGCGGTGCTGGCCTCGACCACGCGGCGCGCGCGCGGGTAGTTCGCGGCCAGCCATTCCTCGCAGTGGAAAAAGGGCATGGCGTGGGAGTGAATGCTGGCGATTTCCGCGCCGGCGCGGCCGAGGAGGGCAAGGCGCACATCAAGCGTCAGTTCCTCGATGATGCGCAGAGTGCAGCGTTCGTCTATGAGGCGGTCCACGGTGTCAATGATGAAGCCGCCTGAGGAGTTCTCGATGGGCACGATGCCCTGGGCTTCCGGCGCGTCCGCCAGGAAATCAAAGACCTCGCCAATGCCGGCCATCAGGCGCACCGGCGTGTTCGGGAAGCGCATGCCCGCCAGCAGATGGGAGAAACTGCCCTCGGGGCCGAGGCAGGCGACGAGCGCGGGAGTGGGTGAGTCTGCGGGCGGAGGCATGGGAAGTCATGGTTCCCCGCGCCTCCGCCGCGGTCAAGAAGCGGGAGAATGCGCGCGGCATTTTCCCCTCCACATGTGGAAGGTTCCGCCAAAAAAAAACAGACCCCGCCGCGAGGCGGGGTCTGCAAGACAATGACAAGCCGATGAACCCGGATCAACGCTTTGAGAACTGGAAGCGTTTGCGGGCGCCGGGGCGGCCGGGCTTCTTGCGCTCCTTGGCGCGTGAGTCACGGGTGAGCAGGCCTGCTTTTTTCAAGGTGCCGCGCAGTTCGGGATTCACGGTGATCAAGGCGCGGGAGATGCCCATGCGGACGGCTCCGACCTGGCCGGTGATGCCGCCGCCCCTGGCGTTGATGTTAAAGTCATACTGCTGGCGGGTGTTGGTTAGGGCCAGCGGGGTGAGAATCTGGTTTTGCAGCGCCACTGTGGGGAAGTACTCCTCAAAATCACGGCCGTTGATGGTGATGGAGCCGGAGCCGTCCAGAATGTGGACGCGGACGACGGCAGTTTTCCGGCGACCGGTGGCGGAGGTAAGCGGTTTGCTCATGAAGGACGGGATTCGGTGTGTGGGAGTATCAGGCGAGGGAGAATGGCTGCGGATTCTGGGTGGCGTGCGGGTGCTCCGCGCCGGCATAGACCTTCAGCTTGGTGACGATGGCGTTGCCGAGGCGGTTGTGCGGCACCATGCCTTTGACGGCGCGGCGGACAAGTTCCTCGGGCTTGCGGGCGCGCAGCTTTTCGACGTTCTCCACCTTCTGGTTGCCGATGTAGCCGCCGCGCTTGCTGGTGTAAATCTTCTGCTGCTCCTTCTTGCCGGTGAGCACTACCTTGTCCGCGTTGATGACGACGACGAAGTCGCCGGTGTCCACATGCGGGGTGAAGGTCGGGCGGGTTTTGCCGCGGATGAGGTTGGCGGCTGCCACGGCGACCTGGCCGAGAACCTTGTCCTTGGCGTCAATGACCCACCATTGGCGTTTCACGTCCTGGGCTTTGGCGGAGAATGTCTTCATAAAGTGCTTGAGGGAGAGGGGCGGTGGATGGGGATGAGGCCCATTTTACCGCGCGGAAATGGGGCGCAGAGAGTAGAAGTTCGCGTGCGGGTGTCAAATGGAAATATGACCCGCGCGGAACGCCGTTCACATGACTCAAATCCGCGCGGCTGCGAGAGTCCCGCGCGCCGCGTCCGCCGGAAAAAAACTCTGGCGCGGGCATGATTCCGGCTCTTTACTCAATGCCAGCGGCGAGTAAGGCCGCCCTGATGATACCCCCACAGGTTTATGTCTTCCCTCCAGGCCATCCGCGACGCGCTCCAGCAGTCGCCTGACAATCCATCGCTGCTGCTGCTCTATGGCCGCGCCTGTCTGGAGCAGTTGCATCTGGATGAGGCTCGCGGTGCCTTCGAGCGCGTCTTGGAGATCGATCCGGCTCACGCGGACGCGCAGATCGGGATCGCCAGAGTGCATTACCTGGAAGGGGACACCTCCGGCGCCGCAGTGCGCGCCGAGCGTGTGCTGCAACTCGAACCCGGAAACGCGCAGGCGCATCTGCTGCTCAGCCGGGTTTATCTGAGTGAAAACGACCGCGCCAGGGCGGTGGAGCACTTTGATCTGGCGGCGCAGGCCGACGGCAGCGTGCATGATCCCGCCCTGGAAAATGAACTCGGACGCACCGCCAGGGACGCGCGCCGCTCCTCGCCCGCGCCGGCGATGCCCGAGCCTCCCGGCGTGCCGGACTCCGGTGAGGAAAATGAGGCGGCGCAGGGCTTTTTCGACGACTCCTTCGACGAGCCGCCCTATGACTGGAGACCGGAGACTTTCTTCGCGCCGGGTGATCCTCAGCGCTTCAGCACCACGTTTGCCGATGTCGGCGGCATGGACGAGTTGAAGGAGGAGATTCGCCTCAAGATCATTTACCCGCTGCAATACCCCGACCTGTACAAGGCGTATGGTCGCAGCACCGGCGGCGGCATTCTCATCTATGGTCCGCCCGGCTGCGGCAAGACACTCCTGCTGCGCGCTGTGGCGGGCGAGGTGCCGTGCAATTATCTCTCCGTGGGTTTGCACGAGATCTTCGACCCCTACTTCGGCGGCACGGAGGGGAACCTCCACCAAATCTTCGAGACGGCGCGCGCGAACGCGCCCTGTGTGCTGGTCTTTGACGACGTGGACTCGCTGGCGCAGGACCGCAGGAGCGTGCGCGAGAGCCAGATGCGCAATCTGGTGAACCAGTTTCTTCATGAGATGGACGGCATGCGCGACAACCAGCGTGTGCTGGTCATCGGCGCCACCAACCAGCCCTGGCAGCTCGACCCCGCCTTCCGCAGGCCGGGCCGTTTTGACCAGGCCATCTTCGTGCGTCCGCCGGATGATGCCGCGCGCGCCCAGATCATCGTCCTCCAGGCGCGCGACAAGCCAATCTCGAATCTTGATGTGCCCGCGCTTGTCGAGGCCACCGCGGGTTTCTCCGGCGCGGACATCGAGTGGGTCTTCGGCCGCGCCGCCGAGATGACGCTCTCCGCCGCCATTCACAGCGGCCACGCGGTGCCCATCCCGATGGAGTTGCTGCTCACCGTTGCGCGCAGCCACACGCCGAGCACCCAGAACTGGTTCGACGGCATGAGGGACCACGCCACGCAGGCGGCGCCCGACGGGTTCTTCAACGAGGTGCGCAAGTACCTCAACGCGCCCTCCACCAAGGAGCGCTGATCCCGGAGCAGCGTCATGCGGGTCGCAGGCGAACACCACCGCACCGTCCGCCTCGCGGGAAATGTCGTGCGCGTCATTGACCAGAGGCTGCTCCCCTGGCGCTTCGAGTTTCTCGACCTCGCCAGCGTGGACGCGGCGGCCCATGCCATCCGCGAAATGGCTGTGCGCGGCGCGGGCTGCATCGGCGCCACGGCGGGATTCGCCATGACCCTGGCAGCGCGCGAGGCGGACTCGTGGCGGGAGTTGGAAAAGCTGGCCGGCCTTTTGAAAGCCACACGGCCCACTGCGGTGAACCTGGCCTGGGCGGTGGACCGCCAGATTGAGGCCATCCGTGAGGCGGGCTTTGACAGGCGCGTGGAGACTGCTGTGATGACCGCCCAGGCCATCGCGGACGAGGATGCGGCGGCGTGCGAGGCCATCGGCCGGCATGGGCTGGACATCATCCGCGCCATCGCCGCTCGCAATCCCGGACGTCCGGTGAACATCCTCACGCATTGCAACGCGGGCTGGCTGGCCTTTGTGGACACCGGCTCCGCCACCGCGCCTGTCTATGCCGCCCATGCGGCGGGCATCCCGGTGCATGTGTGGGTGGATGAGACGCGCCCGCGCAACCAGGGCGCGCGGCTCACTGCCTGGGAGCTGGCCCAGGAGGGCGTGCCGCACACTGTCATCGTCGACAACACCGGCGGCCACCTCATGCAGCACGCGCTGGTGGACATGGTCATCACCGGCGCGGACCGTGTGTCGCGCGCGGGCGATGTGGCGAACAAGATCGGCACTTATTTGAAGGCCCTGGCCGCGCGTGACAATGGCGTGCCGTTTTATGTGGCGCTGCCCTCGTCCACCCTGGACTGGAGCCTGCGTGACGGGGTGGCGGAGACACCGATCGAGCGGCGCGGGGAAGGGGAGGTCACGCACCTCGAAGGCGTCACCGCCGGCGGCAGGGTGGAGAGTGTGCGAGTCGTGCCGGAGGGGTCGCCCGCCGCCAACTACGCCTTCGATGTCACCCCGGCGCGGCTCGTCACCGGCCTCATCACCGAGCGCGGCGTCTGCGCGGCGGAGGAGGGCGCCATCCGCGCGCTGCATGGTAAAACGGCGTGAGAGCGGGCGCGGCGTGCGCGTTTGCAAAGGCCATGCACATCCGCGCCGTCACCGGCTTCCTCTCCATCCTGCTTCTCAGCGCCGCGCCGCATCTGCGCGCGCAGTATCCCGGCAAAACGTGGAAGTCATTGTCAGACGCGGACGCCGCCGCGGCGGGCTGGTCGCGTGAGAAGCTGGCCTCCGCGCGCGAGTTCTCCGCCACGCTTCAGACGGAGGCGGTCATGATTGTCACCCGCGGCAGGGTGCTCGACTCCTGGGGCGCGGTGGACCGGAAGTTTAACGTCCACTCCATCCGCAAGAGCTTCCTCAGCGCCATGTATGGCATCCAGGTCGAGGCGGGAAAAATCCGGCTCGATGCCACGATGGCCAGCCTCGGCATTGACGACAACCAGCCCTCCCTGACCGAGGTGGAAAAGGGCGCCACCGTGCGCCAACTCCTCCAGGCGCGCTCCGGCGTCTATCATCCCGCGCTGTATGAGACCGCGAGCATGAAGGCCCGGCGCCCCGCGCGCCACAGCCACTCGCCTGGCGCCTTCTGGTATTACAACAATTGGGACTTCAACGCGCTCGGCACCATTTACGAGCAGCACTGCGGCGCGCGCATTCACGAGGACTTCTCCCGCCTCATCGCCGCTCCCATCGGCATGGAGGACTACATCCCCGCTGATGGCAGCTATGTGACCGGCGCCGACTCCATCCACCCCGCCTACCCTTTCCGCATGACCGCGCGTGACATGGCGCGCTTCGGGCTGCTTTTTCTGCGCGGCGGCAAATGGCAGGACCGGCAGGTCATTCCCGCCGGCTGGGTGGTGGAGAGCACCGCCAGCTATTCCGATGCGGGCGCCGCCGGGGGCTACGGCTACCTTTGGTGGATCGCTCAAAGCGGCGTGCATCTTGGCGGCGTCACCCTGCCGGAGGGCAGCTACTCCGCGCGCGGCGCGGGCGGGCATAAAATCCTCGTCATCCCCGCGCTTGATCTCGTCATCGTGCATCGAGTCAACACGGACATCGAAGGCCGCCAGGTCTCCTCCGCCGATTTCGGCGCGCTCGTGCGCCGCATCCTCGACGCCTATGCGCCGCCGCCCGTCTCAGGTGGTGTGCCGGAGGCGCTGGATGCGCTCATGCCCGTGCTCATGAGCCGCCATCATGTGCCCGGCGCGGCCGTGCTCGGCATTGAGAATGGCCGTGTCGCCTGGGAAAAGTATCTCGGCCTGCGCGAGGCTGGCAAGACCGCCCGCGTGGATGCCGCCACCGTGTTCGAGGCCGCCTCCATGACCAAGCCGCTGGCCGCATACCGCGCGCTCCAACTCGTCGAGCAAGGCAGCCTGGACCTCGACCGCCCGCTGGCCGCTTACCTGCCCGCGCCTTATTTGCAGGACGAGCCGCTGCACGAAAAAATCACCGCCCGCATGGTGCTCCAGCACAGCGGCGGCTTTCCCAACTGGCGGCCCAAGGGCGCTGCGCTCAAAGTCATGCACGAGCCCGGCGCCGCCCACCTTTACTCAGGCGAGGGCTTTCTTTTTTTGCAGCGTGTCATTGAGCACATCACCGGCCGGGACTACGAGCAGGACATTCAGAGAGCGCTCTTGCAACCGCTGGGCATGAAGGACAGCAGCCATGTCTGGCAGGAGCGTTTTGCCTCAAGCGCCGCCGCCGGCCATGACGGCATAGGCGCACCCAAGCCCGACCGCAGACTCTACACCAAGCCCAATGCCGCCTACAGCCTTTACACCACAGCGCGCGACTATGCCGCCTTTGTCATCGAGATGATACAGGCGGACCGCTCCGCACCGCATTCCCTCAAGGCGGAAACCCTGCGCGCCATGCTCACACCCGCCGGTCCGCCCGCTTCGCGCGAATGCCTGACCCGGCGTGGAGCCAAGGCGGAGGGCGTGGTTCAATACGGTCTCGGCTGGGCCGTCGAACCCTGCGCCTCCGGTCCGCTCATCCGCCACAGCGGCTCGAACGGCACCGGCTTCCGCAGCCATGTCGAGTTCGACCCTGTCGCCGGACACGGCCTGCTCATATTCACCAACAGCACCTCCGGCGATGCCTTTTGGCGCGAACTTTTAGGCTTCATCGGGCGGCCATGAGAGCGCGCCATCTCAAAATCTGCCTTTGCCTGTTCTTCACTGGCTGTGTGCCGGAGAATAAACCGGCCGCCATGCGTTGGAGCCTTTTGGAGTCCGCGTACGCGGCTTCATGGGCGCAGGCAGGCATTCCCGATGAAGGCGTTGTTCGTGTTCAGGATGGCGGGCTTTTTTTGCAGGCCGGCCAGCCCATGACCGGCGCGCGCTTCACTGCATGGGAGAGCGCCGGGCTGCCCGGCACATATTATGCCATCGAATACGAGGCCATGCGCGTGGAGGGGTGGGACATCTTTGGCATGGTCACTTTTCCCGTCTCCAGTCACAACGCGCACGCCACCTTTGTCCTGGGCGGATGGGGCGGCACTGTCACTGGCATCTCATCCATTGATTACTCTGACGCCGGCGAGAACACGACACGCGGCGAGCAGCGCTTTGAAAACAACCGCTGGTACCGCGTCCGGGTCGAGGTGCGTCCGGATGACCTCCGCGCCTGGGTGGACGGGCGCATCGTCGTCAATGCCAGCATCAAAGGCCGCAAGGTCGGCCTGCGCCCAGGTTACATTGACCACTGCCTTCCGTTTGGATTCGCCACCTGGGGCACCAGCGCCAGGATACGCTCGGTGGTCGTCGAGAAGTTGCGCGCTCACTAAGGCGCGGACGTGCGAGCGCGGAGCCGGACGCATCAAGCCAGCACGGCCTTCACCGGATGATGCGGCTCGACGCCGGTGAGGCGCTGGTCGAGGCCCTGGAACTTGAAGCTGAAGCGCTCGTGCTCGATGCCCATGAGGTGCAGGATGGTGGCGTTGAGGTCGTTGATGTGCACCGGGTCTTTGACGATGTTGTAGCTGAAGTCGTCCGTCTCGCCGTGGACGACTCCGCCTTTGACGCCGCCGCCGGCCATCCACATGCAGAAATTCCGCGGATGATGGTCGCGCCCGTAGTTGTCCTTGGTGAGCGTTCCCTGGGAATAGACGGTGCGGCCAAATTCGCCGCCCCAAACCACAAGTGTGTCCTGGAGCAGGCCGCGCTGCTTGAGGTCCATGACGAGGGCTGCGGTGGCCTGGTCGGTGTCCTTGATCTGGCCGCGCAGGAGTTTGGGCAGGTTGTTGTGCTGGTCCCAGCCGCGGTGGAGGATCTGCACTACGCGGGTGCCGCGCTCGATGAGCCTGCGGGCCATGATGGCGCTGTGCGCGTAGCTGCCGGGGCGGTTCACATCGTCGCCATACATGTCGAGGGTGGCCTTGCTCTCCTTGCCGAGGTCGGTCAGCTCCGGCACGCTGCTCTGCATGCGGAAGGCCATCTCATAATTGGCGATGCGGGTCTGGATGTCGGGGTCGCCGATGCGGGAGTGGTTGATGTGGTTGAGGCGGTTGAGCGCGTCGAGCATGGCGCGGCGGTCGCCCTGCTGCACGCCGGGCGGGTTTTTGACAAAGAGCACGGGGTCACCCTGCCCGCGCAGGGCCACGCCGGTGTATTGCGTGGGCAGGAAGCCGCTGCTCCACATGCGGGTGAAGAGCGCCTGCGCCTGGCTTTCCTTCGGGAAGCTGGGGGTGAAGACGACAAAGGCGGGCAGGTCGTTGCTCTCGCTGCCCAGGCCGTAGGCGAGCCAGGAGCCGAGGCTGGCTTTCCCTGGCACCTCGCTGCCGGTCATGACGAAGGTGCAGGCCGGGTCGTGATTGATGGCGCTGGTGTGGACGGACTTCATGAGCGCGATCTCGTCCACGATCTTCGCCGTGTGCGGCATGAGCTCGCTGACCCACATGCCGCAGTGCCCATGCTGTTGGAACTGGAACATGGAGGGCGCCACCGGCAGGCGCGCCTGGCCGCTGGTCATGGTGGTGATGCGCTGGCCCTTGCGGATGCTCTCGGGCAGGTCCTTGTCGTAATGCTCGCGGAGCTGCGGCTTGTAATCCCAAAGGTCGAGCTGCGAGGGCGCGCCGTTCATGTGGAGATAGATGAGGCGCTTCGCCTTCGGGGCGAAATGCGGCAGCCCTGGCAATGAGGGATGCACCGCGCCTGCGGCGGGAGTGGTGGCGCGTGCGAAGTCGCGGCCCATCATGGAGGCCAGGGCGATGCCGCCCGCGCGCAGGCCCATGCCCTCGAAAAAGCGGCGGCGTGTCTGCAGGAGGTGATGCTGGAAAAAGGGGTCCATGGCACCTGCAAAAACGAAGCTGGAAAGGGACGGCTATCCAGTGGATGAAGGGCAGGACAAAAAGAAGTTGCCGAGTATGGCATGTATGCCATACTCGCGACATGAAAATGACCATGCACATCAATGAGGACGTCTTGGCCGACGTCATGGAGATCACCGGCGCCAGCAGCAAGACCGCCGCCGTGGAGAGAGCCTTGACCGAGATGGTGCGGAAGCACCGGTTGAAATGCGTCTTGCGGGAGGGCATGGGCATGACTCCCGAGGAAATCCGGGAGTCCTATGACTTCAGTCACGCTGACCTGCCCGAGACGCCTCTGAGCTTCGAGCGCAAACCCGTCAAATACTCCGCCAAAAATGCAGGGAAGTCTTCTCGCTGACAGCAGCTTTTACATCGGGCGGCTGCGCGAGGGCAAGGACCCGCTGGCCGAGCTGGCCGCCATCTCCGAAGAATGGGAGGTGGTGACCTGCGGCGTGGTGGTGGTGGAAGTGTGCCGGGGTTTTAAAAATGAGCGGATGCGCGAGCGCTTCGAGCGCGCCTTTTCCACCATGATCATGATCCCCACCACGCCGAAGATCTGGCACAGAGCCATGGAGCTGGCATGGAAGCTGGATCGTGAGGGCAAGGGCATGCAGGTCACCGATCTCGTCATCGCCACCTGCGCGCTGCAAGTGGAGGCCACCGTGCTCACGCTCGACAGCGATTTCCTGCGCGTGCCGAGCCTGGATGTCGTCGCCGAACCGCCCTTGTAACGCCGGCTGAACGATGGCAGGGGAGCAGGTCGTTTTTTCCCGCTCATGAGAACCGCCCTCGCCGCCGCATCCTGCCTCGTCCTCCTCGCCTCCTGCCAGCCTGCCGACGAAAGCGACGGCTTCGTGCCGCTTTTCAACGCGAACGACCTGCAAGGCTGGGTGAACGCCAACTGTGCGCCTGAGACCTGGAGCATCAAAAACGGCATCATTTCCTGCACTGGCAAACCTATCGGCGCGCTACGCACGGAGCGGCAGTATGAAAACTTCATCATCGAGATCGAGTGGCGGCACCTCAGCGAGGGCGGGAACTCCGGCGTCTTTGTCTGGGGCGGCCCGCTGAACGCGCCCGGCGTGCCCTTTCTGCGCGGCATCGAGGTGCAGGTGCTCGATCACGGCTACATGAAAAAGGCGGACCCGAAAAAGCCGAAGTGGTTCACCACGCACGGCGACGTTTTTCCCATCCACGGCGCCACCATGGAGCCGCATGGCGAGCACAATGGAATGCGCAGCTTCCCCAGCGAGGAGCGCTCCATGCCCAGCCCGGAGTGGAACCACTACCGCATTGAGGCGAACAACGGGCGCATCACCCTGGCCGTGAACGGCAAGGTGGTCAGCGGGGGAGACAACTGCAATCCGCGCAAAGGCTATCTGGCCCTCGAATCCGAAGGCGCGCCGGTGGAGTTCCGCAACGCCCGCATCAAAGAGCTGCCTTCGAGCAACCCGCCTGCGGAAATGATCTCGCCCCTCGATGAAGGCTGGAAGTGCCTCTACACCGGCACCGACTTCCGCGGCTGGAAAGTGCCCGCCGCTGGCGGTGACAAGTGGGAAAGCGCCGACTGGCAGATCAAGCTCAAGCCCGGCCAGACGGGCTCCGCGCTATGGACCGAGCAGGAATATGGCGACTGCGAGGTCATCTGTGATGTGCAACTGCCCAAGGACACCGACCTCGGCAAGCCCGCCGCCGGCCTCTGCCTGCGCGGGCACAGCCATCCGGTTGTCATGCTCGGCCAGGGCGAGGCGCCTGTCGTGCTCGGGCCGGATCAAATCAGCCCCGGCAAATGGTATCGCATCAAGGCCAGCCTTCAGGGCGACAAGTTGAAGGTGCTCGTCACCGAAACCCAGGAGGCCAACCCGCGCAGCTTCGAAGCCACCGTGGACCGCAACCCGCGCGGCAACATCGGCCTGGCCGACCTCGCGCAGCCGGTCGTCTATGGGAATGTGAATGTGCGGGAGCTGTGATTGGAATCAGGCGGGACTTGTGCTTGCGCGCGGAGGGACCTTCCTGCAAGGATGACGCATTCCTCCCATGCGCCGCGCATTCAGTTTGATCTGCCAGACAGCCCTCTCGATCCCGCTCTTTAACAAGGTCATGACCACCGTGGCCTACGAGCAGAAACGGCTGCTCAGACGAAGAGTGGAGGAGCGTCTGCGCGCGGCGGGCCTTTACCCTGATGTTGTGATGCAGGGGCCGCTAAAAGGCACGCGCTTTCCGCCGGGTTATGCCTCCTGCAGATTCGAGAAAATCATCGGGTCCTACGAGGCGGAGACGCACGCCTGGCTGGATGAGCTGATCGCCAGGGGCGGGTTCACCTCCATCGTGAACATCGGCGCCGCAGAGGGCAGTTATGCATGCGGGCTTGCCAGACATTTCCCGGAGATTCCCATCTTTGCGTTTGAAGCCAATGAGGCCCTGCACCCCGCCATCCGTGAGATGGCGGCCCTGAATGACGTGGAGGGAAGACTGCGTCTGGCGGGCAGGTGCGAGCCTGAGTCCCTGGTCTCTTTGGATGCCGGAAACCATGCCCTGGTGGTCTGCGATGTGGAAGGCTATGAAGTCCGGCTGCTTGATCCTGAGCGCGTGCCCTGGATGCGGACAGCCAGTCTTTTTGTCGAGCTGCATGACTGCCTGCTGGCCGGCTCCTCGGAGCAGGTGATCCGGCGCTTCGAACCTACACATGACATCCGCAAGCTCTCCAGCAAAGGCCACGACTACTCCGCCTACCCTTCCCTGGAAGGACTCACCTTTCCGGAGATTTACGCGATGATTCTGGAGGACCGGCCCGCGCCGCAGGATTGGATGCTGGCGACTCCGAAGCTATCCTGAGAGGTCACCACGAGCAGCCGGTGATTTTGGCGATTTGAGCGATGTCTTCGCCGCCGAGCTTGTCCTGCCAGTCTTCCGTGAGCCTGACCTGGATGCTGGTCTCCGTCTGGCGCATCGGGTTTCCGGCGATGGTGTGCTGCTGCTTGAGGTGGATGGTTTCAGGGATGACGATTTCCTCGCCGATGAAGCGGCTTAGAGCTGCCGCAGAGTCCTCGCGTTTGAGGCAGAGATCCTCATAGCGAATGAAAAGCCGCTGATCGGGAGGAATGTGCCAGGAAGCGATCCCAATCTTTCGGTTCCGGTCCTTCCAATACTCCGCCGCCTGAGCCAGGGTGGGCTGCGCGCCGCTGTCTTCGGCGACGTAGGCGGTGCCGTCGCGCTTGAAATTTTTCACGAACGAATGGCTCACCGCACGGGCGTCGCGCACAAGATGGATGACTCGCAGCTTGTCCGGCGCCAGCGCGTAGAGGTGCTTGAGCAGCAGAGGATCCTTCGAGGAGTCCACAATGACGGACGCGCCGGTCATTGCGGCGGCGGTTTCGAAGAGTTTCAACGCGCGTTCACAGCCCTCGCTGAAGGAGCGCACCTCCGTGGAAAGCAGTTTAAACAAGCCCAGGGATTCGGGGCCGCCGATGGCGATGAAGGCATCGTGCAGCAGGCGCTGCCATCTGGCCCGGCTGCGGCGGCCCTGGATGTGCCAGTCCTGGAGGCGGCTGGAGGCGGCGCCGGGGCGTTGTTGAAGGCGGCGCTCAAGCTCTCGCCAGAAGGCGCAGTCGGCCACTTTCTCCCCGCACGAGCAGACCGGCCAGTAGCTGAGCTTGTAGATCTCCCCCAAGTTCAAAAAGCGCGGGTTGCTGCCGAGAATGCTTTCGAGCAGTGTGGAGCCGGAATAGCCTGTGCTGGCGATATAGACGAGGGTCTTCATGCGGGAGATCAGCGGTGGCTTTGATCCATCAAATCGGCGCTGACAAGGCCGGGCAGCCGCTGGTGCAGCTCCGCGTAGGCGGGGCGCAGGCGTTCGCGCTCGGCCTCATGCGCCAGTGCGGGGTGCGGACGCCAGCGCGGGACGGCGAGGTCTGTAGTCCAGGGCTGGCTGACGGCTGCTGCTTGACTTTTGAGGACCGTGTTGATGCGGGAGAGGGTGAGGTCGTTGCGAATGTTGGCGCAAGCCCAGTCACGAGGGCCGAGCGCACCGCAGTTTTCGAGCAAAGCGGACAGGTCTTCGGCGATGCGACCGGGGCGCAGGAGCGCGCCGGTTTGCGCGTTGATATGCGCGGAGGAGCCGATGTGCGCGCCGGCGCGCATGGCCAGGGCGCAGCCGGCGAAGAGGGATTCCACGGCGGCCACGCAGCCCCCTTCGCGACGACTGAGGATGACTGACACTCGCGCGTCGCATTCGAGTTCGGTGACTTTTTCGATGGGCAGGGATTCGAGCAGTTGGAGCTGCTGCGGCACGCCGATCTCGCGCGCGAGACGGGCGATGAAGTCCTTGTCCCTGCCGCCTTCCTTTTGTCCGACAAGCACGACTCGCAGATGCGCGGGCAGGCGGGTGAGCGCGGCGAAGAATTCCCAGTGCCGCTTGAAGGCGCCCCAGTTGGCGACCATGAGGATGTCAATGGAGCGCTCGCTGTTCGGTTTCGGCTGGTAAAAGACCGGGTCCACCCAGTCGCAGGCCAGGCCGGGCAGGCAGATGAGGCGCGGGTGCAGGGCGGCGAGTTTTTCGCGCTCGGCCTCGTTGGCGCATTGGATGAAAAGCGGCGACTTGAGGCAGCGCAGCGCGCTTGCGAGCAGGGCGTAGTCGGTGGGCGACCAGCTCGCCACAAAGATGAGATGGTAACGCGAGTCGAGCCAGGCCAGGTCCACTTCAGAGAGTGCGAGCACGCGCGCGAGGTTGTACTCGAAGTAGTTGAGCAGCGCGCCTTTTTCACCAGCGGGACCGGGCGCTTTGAGGATGACGCTGCGGGTGAGGAGCGGCTTTTCCTGGATGAGCGGCGTGTAGCGCGGATTGGAGGCGACGATGCGCCGCCAGACCGGCCCAGCCACGGTGGCGAGGGAGTGGCGGAAATCCTCCGCGATGAAGACGGCGGAGCGGGGTGTCTCGGCGAGGCTGAGCGCCTTGGAGAAATGCCGCGCCTGCTTTTCTGAGCCGCGCGCCAGTCGTCCACGCAGCCAGTGCAGCCATGCCAGGGCGGCGCGCAGGCGGCGCGAGTAACGGAGATCGTCCTCCACGCGCCAGAGCAGGAGTCGCAGGCGGGTCTTCAGGCTCATGCTCCGGGCGTGGCGGGGGCGTCAGGTTTGCGGCACATGAGGTTCCAGCCCATGGTGTTGAGCGGGTCGCGGTCAAAGCGGTCCAGCCAGATGAGCGGCAGCTTGAGAGCGAAGCCGAAGAGCGCCTGCGCGGCGAGCTGGAGCGGCGCCTTGAGCAGGGGCGGCATGGAGGAGCGGCGGATTTCGCGCACGGTCCAGTGAAGTTCGAAGGCGAGCAGGGCGAAGTGCCCGCCCTGCGGCTGCACTTTCACGCGCTCAAGTCCCGCGGCGTCCATGAGCAGGCCGAGGCCGAGGTTGGTGAAGTTGAAGAAATTCCACGGCAGATTGTGCAGCGGCGAGGATTGCGGCGTGGTGAGAAAAAGCAGGCCGCCGGGCTTGAGCACGCGGGCCAGCTCCTTGCACACCCTGCCGGGGTCTTTCACATGCTCTAGCACCTGGGTGTTGAGCACGATGTCGTAGCAGCCGTCATCGAATGGCATGGCGGAGACATCCGCTTCGTAGTCCACTCCGGGGCCGAAGTTCAGGTCGCAGGTGTGGAGGGTGGCGCCGGTGTCGAGGATTTCCCCGCGCAGGTATTGCTCGGGCAGCTTGCCGGAGCCGGCGTCGAGCACTTTCATGCCCGGCTTCATGAGCGGCAGCGCCTCGCGGCGGATGAAGTCATGCACATGCCAGCGCTCCACCTGCATGCGCTCGTGGAGGGACTTGGGGAGCAGGAGGGAGCCGAGGGAGTTCATGATATAAAAAACGGATGCTTTGAAGTGTCAGGTGTCCGCCGTTCCGGGCAGGCAGTCGTTGATGTAGCCCTCGGAGCCGCGCATGGAAATGACCTGGCCTGGCACGCCGGCCACAACGGCATGTGCGGGCACGTCTTTGGTGACGACGCAGTTGGCTCCGACGGCGGAGTCGGAGCCCACCGTGATGGCGCCGATGATGACGGCTCCAGGGCCGATGTAAACGCGGTCGCCAATGACCGGACAGCCCATGCGCGGCTCGCGGCTTTTGAGGCCGAGTGTGACGTGCTGGGCGATGTTGCAGTTCGCTCCGATCCGGCAGCGCCGGTTGATGACGATGCCGCAGGGATGAGGGATGTAAAAGCCGGGGCCGATGTCGGTGCTGTGGCAGACATAAACGCCCAGCCGTGACGAGATGCGGCCGAGCCAGAGCTTGAGAAAAGGATAAACCGTCCAGCGCGGCAGGGCGCGCGCGCGGAGGTGGCGGCAGGCGCGCAGCAGGCAGGTGAGGCGGAAGCCCGGCTCGCGCAGGAAAGTCCGCGCGAAGCCCTGCCATCCCGCCGCTCTTTCATAACGAAAGAGGTCGGCGCGAATGAAGCTGTGCAAATCCTCGAAGGTCATGGCGCGGATGAATCCAAGGCCGTGGCGGTGTCCAGCCGTGCCACCTGCTCCCAACTGGCGCGGGCCAGGCGGGCGTGTTTGCGCCGGATGAGCCAGCTTTTGAGAGGGCGTGAAACGACTTCGGGGACGCAGGCCAGCAGGGCTTTTTTCAAAGAGACGGCACCTTTGCCTTTGGCCTGGTCCACGGTGGCCTGCTGCCACATGGCGGTGTAGTTGCTCTGGCCGGGCCAGGCGGGCGAGTCAAAAACTTCGGAGGTCTTTTCAGCAAAGACGAGCATGGCCAGCGGGCGGCGCGCCGGCACCAGCGGGCGGCAGCCGCTTTGCGCGGGGTCTTTGATGTGATAAAGGCGGGATTTGGCGGGAGCCGGTCCAAACTCCGCCAGCCACACGCCGCGCAGACGGAACCCGCGCTCCGGGGTCAAAAAGCGGAAGAACAGCTCGGGCTGCGGCTGGTAAAAGCCGTGGCCGAGCCAGCCGTCCACCGGTGACACGCTCAACAGGCAGCCACCCGGTTTGACGAGGCTCATGGCATTGAGCAGGGCTTGGGGCAGGTTGAAGACATGCTCCAGGGTGCCTCCATCAAAGACCGCGTCGAACTGGCGCGGCGGTTTTCCGTCCGGCCAGGGCTGGTTCATGTCGTGGATGTAGCTAGCGCCTTCGTAGTCGGAGTAGTCGAGGGAGTCCACTTGGACGGCGCCGATTTTTTCAAAGAGCGGCTCGGCCCATTTTTTGGCGTTCCAGTCCACGCCGCGCAGGTCAGTGCCGTAGCAGGTGAAAAGGTGCTCCAGCATGGCGGGAGTGAGCGCCAGGGACTGCCTGCCGAGCATGAGAAAGTCGTCGAGCCTCATGCCGGACTGGCGGGCATGAATGACAAGAGAGGTTTCCCAAAGTCCGACGGCCATGATTCACGCGGCGGGTTGATGTTCGACTCCGTCAGCCTCCAGGGCGGCGATGGACCGCGCGCGGTGCAGGGTGACGCGCAGCGGCTCGTCCGGCGCGGCGGCTGAGTTTTTCCAGCCGGTGATGGACAGCCGGTAGGGCGTGACGCGCAGCTCGTTGAAACCGGGTTCGGTGGCGAACCAGTCCACCAGCTCCTCAAGCTCGTGGTTGTAATTGTAGGGCGTGGAGTAGGCGTCGAAATTGCGCGCGATGTTTGACGCGGCGTTTTCGAGCGGCTTGTAGATGTCAGGCAGCAAAAAGAGCTGGAGCATTCTTGTGAGAAAACGACCCGGTGCTCCCGCGCGCTTGAGCGGCTCCAGCACTTTCATGCGGATGACGTAGAGCGCCTTGCAAAAGGCGAGCCGTGGTGTGTTTGGCAGGCGCACGATGAGGCGGCGCAGCGGCTCCGACCACAAGGCGAAGCGGATCTGCCAGAAGGGCACGCTGGCGACTTTGTGCCAGGGCACATAAGCGCGCGTGTAGAGGTAGATGGAAAGCGTGCCGTCCTCCGCCACCGCCTTGGCGATGGAGCGGAAGCCGTTCTCGGGATGCGCGGTGTGGTGCAGGACGCCGATGCTGATGGCGCGGTCAATGCAGCCTTTTTTCAGCGGCAGTTCCAGGATGTGACCCTGGACAAAGGAGACGGGCAGGGCGGGGTCGGTCAGCTTTTTGGCCGCGTCAATGCTGTCGCCGGCATCCAGGGCGATGACGCGCCTGGCTCCCGCACGCGCCATGACGCGGCTGAAGCGTCCAATGCCGCAGCCTGCGTCCAGGCAGACTTTGTCCTTGTAATCCCACGCATCCAGCCCGGTGCGGGCTTTGAGGATGGCCTCGTTTTGCAGGGACTCGGCCATCGGGGCATAGACCTCGCCCTGGTAGGCGGAGTATTGGGACACGGTGAGGTCCACGCGGTCGTCCGCACCGCGCGCGGACTCGCCATTGAGCGCGGCGATCATGCGCGGGATGCCGTTGCGCACGGCGTAGCGGGCGGGGCATCCCTGGCAGGCCAGCTCCCCTTCCTCGACATGGCCGTTGTCCAATGCCCCGCGTGTGACGCGGAGTTCGCCGCCGCACTTGGGGCAGGCGAGGTAGTTGAGCAGGTCGGGATGCATGGAGCAGTGTCGGGAGAGGGGTCAGTCCATAAAGCGCCGGAACCAGAGTTCCAGCAAAACAAGGTTCCAAATCATGCGAGCGCCTTCGCCGGTTTGTTGGTAGCGGTCGAGGATGCCCGCCACTTGTCCGGTCTCCAGCAGGCCGCGCTTGCGGATGGTTTCGGGGGAAAGCAGGCCTGCGGCGTAGGCGGCGAAGTCGCCCTGGAACCAGCCTGCCAGCGGCACGAGGAAGCCGTGCTGGCGGCGGCGGGTGATCTCCGGCGGCAGGAGCTTGGCGGAGAGGTCGCGCAGGACGGCCTTGGTCTGCCCGCCGCGCATGAGGACATCGGGCGCGAAACCGGCGGTGAGCTCGGCCAGCGGGTGGTCGAGGTAGGGCACGCGCGCCTCCAGGCCGTGGGCCATGGTCATGCGGTCCACTTTCATGAGCAGGTCCTCGCGCATGAAGACGGAGCGGCTGTATTGCAGCAGGCGGAGAGTGGGATCGCGGCTGTCGCAGGCGTCCAGCTCGGCCTGAAGGCGCGTCAGGGTGGCGGCGTGGTGCTTTGCCAGGCGCGGGCTGAGATCGTGCAGGAGGGAGCCGGGCTGGCAAGGGTCTGTCTGGTCGTTGGCGAGGATGCGGCTCAGCTCGTCTGGAGCGCTCCAAAGCGGCTGGTAATGGGCGAATCGTCCGCTCAGCGGCGGCAGGCGGCGCAGAGCGGGCCAGAAAAGCCGCGCCAGGCGCATGGCGGCGGCTTTTTGATGGAAGAGATGATGGCGGAGGAATTTGCTGTAGCCGGCGTTCGTCTCGTCGGAGCCCTCACCGGTGAGCACGACGCGCACTTCTTTGGCGGCTTCCTGTGACAGCAGCCAGGTGGGCAGGCAGGCGGGGTCGCCGATGGGTTCGTCAAGATGCCAGACGAGCTGCTCAAGCAGTTCGGGGGGGGGCGGCTGGATGGGGATGAGGCGGTGCTCGGCGCCGATGTGGCGGGCGACGGTGGCGGCATGGGCGCTTTCGTCATTGCCGCCCTGGAACCCGGCGGTGAAGCAGATGACGGGACGGTTTGAGCGCTGCTGGACGAGCGCGGCCAGCACGCTGGAGTCGAGGCCGCCGCTCAGGAACATGCCCAGGGGCACATCCGCCAGCAGGTGGCAGTCCACGGCGTTGGCGAGCGCTTTTTCGTATTCAGCGGCCGCCTGCGCGGGGTCGCGCTGCAAGGCCGGCGGATGGCGCATCCGCCAGTACTCCTGGACGCGCGCGCCCCCGCCGTCGGCCACGAGGACTGAGGCGGCGGGGAGCTTTTGAATGCCTGCGAACAGGGTGTCCGGCTGCAAGGAGTGGCGCAGCAGCAGGAACTGGAAAATGCCCGCCTCATTGGGCGCGGCGGAGACGCCGGGATGCGCCAGCACGGCCTTGATCTCGGAGCCATAGACGATCTTCTCCGCGTCCTGCCAATAGTAGATGGGTTTGATGCCCAGGCGGTCGCGCGCCAGGATGAATCTGCCCCGGCGCAGATCATGCAAGGCGATGCCGAACATGCCGCGCAGATGCCTGCAAAAGTCCGCGCCGTGCTCCTCGTAAAGGTGGACGATGACCTCGGTGTCCGAGCGTGTGCGGAAGCGGTGCCCGCGCGCCTCCAGGTCGCGGCGCAGCTCGGGGTAGTTGTAGATCTCGCCATTGAGCGTGACCCAGACGGTTTCGTCTTCGTTGGCGATGGGTTGATGCCCGCCCTCCAGGTCTATGATGCTCAGCCTGCGGAAACCCAGGCCGCAGGCGCCGCTGATGAACTGGCCGTCGTCGTTGGGACCGCGATGCTCGATGGCCTGCTGCATGGCCCGAACGCGGGCCGCGTCCGCCCGGCGCTCGGGGTTGAGAAAGTATTCGCCGCAAATGCCGCACATGTTTGATATAGGATGGGATCAGCGCTGGCCGGCGGCTTCACGATACAGCCGGGACCATTGATCGAGGATGGTGGGGAGGTTGTGGTGGGATTCAATCCATTCGCGCGCCAGGGCGCCCATTTTACGGCGCGGTCCGTCTTGGTCGTCGCGCAGGATGCGGGCCAGGCGTGCCGCCCATTCCCCCGGCTCGTGGCTGAGCGCGTGAAAATGCCTGTCCGCGTGTCCGAACTCCTCGCCATTCTGTGGCATTCCGTCAAACCGCGCCACCAGGCATGGCAGGGCGGATGCCATGGCCTCCAGCACGACATTCGGCAGGCCCTCTCTGCGTGAGGGAAAGGCAAAGACATCCGCCATGCGGTAGTAAGGCGCGGGGTTCGCGGCCTCGCCGAGAAAGCGGATGCTCTCCGGCGCGGCGCAGCGGGCGCGCAGTTCGTCCATCTGGCGCAGATACTCCGCCAGTTCGTCTTTGAAGCCGGCGCGCTCATGCGAGACGCGGCCGCCCCGGCTGCCAAGGACGAGGAGCACCGCGTCGGGATGTTCCGCCAGCACCTGGTCCCAGGCGCGCAGCAGGATGTCCACCCCCTTGCGCGCCATGATGCCGCCGACAAACAGCGCGATTTTTTGGCCGCCGCCAAGGCCGTGCCGGGCGCGCAGTTCCGCGCGCTCCGCCGCGTCCGCGCTGGGATGAAAACGGCCCAGGTCCACGCCATTCGGGATCACCTGGATCTGCGCGGCGCGCAGGGGCCAGCGCTGCTGGTATTGCCGGCGCAGTTGATGGCTGAGAAAAACAAAACGCGAGACCGGGGCGCACATCCAGCCCATGCGCAGCCTTTGACGCAAGCGCGCGATGCCGCCGGTCTTCAAGGCGGTTTCCGGGGCGATGCTGATGTTGTGGACGCAGCCGATGCCCCTCATGCGCGCGCCTGCCAGGGACGGAGTCATCGTGTGGGAAAGGATGCCGGGCTGCAAGACAGCCGCGCCTTCCTGACGGCGGACCTCCCGCGCCCGACGCAATGCCTGCCGCAGCAGCCACGCGCGCTGAAGCTCCCCCGGTGCCGAGTCCGGCGGGTCCAGGCGGTGGATGAGGATGCCGTTGGCCTCGTCCTCATCCCGAAGTTCGGGACGATGACGCAGGGTGATGACGTGAGGCGTGACGCCCCGCTCCTTGAGGCCGGGTCCGTAGCGGAAGAAACGCATCAGCCCGCCCGGCAGGTCGGGATGGAAAAGCTCCGTGGTCAGGAAAAGATGGACGGGCGTGTCCTTCACATCAAGGCGTGGTGAATGAGTCAGCGAAGCCAGCGCCCGAGGTCGCGTCTGATGAGGGCGGCGGTGGCCTGGATGTCCTCCGCGTAGCGCTCCGTCAGGCGGCGGCGCAGTCCGGCGTCGAGCTTGGGCGCAGGGCTTGGATCGGTGTTCCAGGCCAGCAGTTTTTCAAGAATCTGTCCGCGCCAGGGCAGTCGCGTTTTCTTCAACGCGGGATTCAGGCTGTGCCTCAGCCAGTGCTGGAATTTCAGGGAGCGCGGACGCACCGCGCGGTTGCGCGGCTCGGGATTGATGGCGGGCATGGCGGGCAGGCCGAGCCAGGCGCAGATTTCCGCGCAGAGCTTTTGCGGGGAGACGGTCAGGTCATCGAAGATCACATGAAAGATTTGCTCCTTGGGAAAGAGCTCGTGGAAGCGCCGCAACTGCTCCGCGTAGAGGCCGGAGTGGAAGTAGAGGTGATTGTAATGGTAGCCCTCCCGCCGCCACTCCGGCGGGTCGTTGACGATGCCCTTCTCCAGTTCCAGCGCGGTTTCAAAGTCCGGGGCGGTTTCATGCCCAAGGCTGCACATTTTCAGATACAGGGAATACGCGCGGTCCGCTGGCTGGCGCAGGATGACAATGATGCGCGCGCCAGGGTTCGCCGCATGGATGAGGCCGGCGCTGGCGGGGCAGGTGAGGTAGGGTGTGGAGGCGTCGCCGAGAAGCTGGCCGGGCGCGGCCCCGGCGAAATTGGCGGCGTATTCCTCCGGGTCTTTGACGCCATAGACATCGCAGTAATAACTGGGTTCCTTGTCCGGCTGGCACATGTGGACGCCGGGGTGCTGGTCCAGGTAGTAATGCAGGGAGGTGCTGCCGCAGCGCGCGCCGCCGATGATGAAAAGGTCGGGGGCGGTTTTGCCACCGGGCAGGTGGAGGGGGGACAAGGGAGCCAAAACAGGGGGAGGTTACGTTGCGGGAGAGCGGCTGCCTTGTAGGTGGTTCCAGAGTTTTTGCAAGGCTTTGCGCAGCGGCAGTTCGACGAGCCAGTGCGCGAGAATCGCCACCGCTACAGTGAGGCTGAAAATCTGCCAGCCCTGCCTCAGTCCCAGGTTTTCATGGGCCAGATGGTAGAAAGGCTTGTGCAGCAAATATAGGGAATAGGAGGCGTTGCCGAGCAACTTGAGCAGGCCGCCGGACCATGCCGGCCAGGCGATGAGTCCGCCCGCGATGAGCATCAGGCATGACACGGCAAGGGTGGGCTGGTAGTTGCCCGCGAGATTGTCGCGGTTCAAACCCGTAAGCAGCCAGACCAGCCCGATGAAGGACCATGCCGCCCAGGGCGCGGCGCGGACTTGATAATACCAGAATCCCGCCAGCCAAAAGACGCCGAGAAACACAATGTGCAGCCCGAACGGGCAGCGGGCGTAAAACCCGAAGCGCGCGCCCAGGACCATCCAGCTCAGGTGCGCCGCCGTCATCAAGACCAGAACCAGCAAAAGCCGCCGCCGGGAAAGCATGGCCAGGAGCGGCGCGGCCATGTAGCACCACCACTCCAGGCTCAAGGTCCACAGCGGGCCGTTGTTCGACATGGGCGGAACCAGCACGCATTGCAGCATGAGCAGGTTGCCCAGCGTCTCGAAGAGCCCCGGCGCGGCGTAGGTGATGGGTTCGCCGGCCGCGCTGCCGGGCACGACATAGCCGCCCACCCAGGCGGAAAACAAAACCGCCGGCAGATAGAGCGGGTAAATTCTCACAAACCTGCGCCAGACATACCCCTTGCCCTCCGCCAGCAGCGAGTGGGCGATGGAGAATCCTGAAACGAGAAGGAATCCCACCACGGCCGCATGACCGTTGAACGAGGCGAGGATTTTCACCGGGTCCAGCGCGGCAAGCGTGCCGCCATAGAAGGCTTTCACATGCGCCGCGGCGACGATGGCGGCCAGCACGAAACGCAGCAGAGACAACGAGGACCAAAGCGAGGCGGAGGGGCGGGGAGGCGGGGATTCAATCATGGCAGGGAGTCATTCACGCGGCTTTTTTCACTTCGGATGCGGGGCGCAGTTTCCGTAGAATGACCGCTCTTTCATCCCGGTGCATGAGCAGCCACCAGCAGGCCGCGCCAAAAGCCGCGCCAAGCGCCATGCCCGCCATGAGCAGGGAGAGATAATCCGGTTTGACCAAGGGCTGTGCTAGCAAGGCTGCGGCGCCCAGCGCCAAGCCGAGCTTCAGCACCGGTGTGATCAGAACCGCATAATAGCGCATGAGCGGCATTCCCAAAACCCGGCTCACGAGCAGCGGAACCGCCAGGCCGTAAAAAAGTGTCATGTCCACGAAGGTGGCCCAGACCACGCCGTAAAAGCCCATCCAGGAGGCCAGCGTTACGCTAAGAGCGACATTAAACAAACCGGCGCCAAAGGTGAGCTTGGTAATGAGATTATGCCGGTTCAGACTCAGGAAAAGACTGCCGGAAGGGAACTGCATGAGCCAGAGCGCGTAGGGCGGCACTAGCAGCCGCAGCACGGTGCCGGAGTCCGCAAAGTCCGGCCCCACCCAGCGCAGCAGAAAGGCCGGGCCAAGCACGGCCAGCCCCGCCGCGCCGAGCAGCGCCAGAGGGATGCTGAAACGCAGGCTGAACAGGAATTTGCGCCGTACGCCGTCCAATCCGTCCCTGCCCTCCACCTGGCTGAAACCCGCCAGCAACGTGCCGCCCATGACCGCGTTGACCATGTCCGCGAAAAGGGTGGCCAGGCGCAGCCCCATGTTATAGACCGGCACGGCGGCCACGCCGACAAAGTTGGTGATGACAAAGGGGTCTATGCGGCTGCGCAGGTGCTGGCCGGTGGTGTTGAGAAAGGCCAGGGCGGAGTAGCGCAGGATCTCCGGCAGCAATTCGGGACTGTGCCCCGCCCTGGCGTGCGCGCCGCCGCCGGTGCGGCGCGAGAAGAAGACCACCAGTAGCTGGTCGAACAAATCAGAGATGATCTGCGCCACCGCCAGCACCACCAGGCCGTGCCCGCGCGTCAGGAGCGCCAGCACGAGGGCGGTTTGCAGCACCACCTTGACCAGGGAGGCTGCCACGATCAGGTCATACCGCAGATGGCCTTTGAGGATGACGAGATGGATGCGCAGGAAAAAACGCAGCGTCATTCCGCCGCCCAGCGCCAGCAGCACGAGGCGGGCGCTTTCCTGCCAGGCTGCGTCCCGCACCAGCCAGGGCACGGCCAGGACCAGTCCCGCCGTCGCCACCGCGCAGCCGAGGCCGATGCGGCGGTAAAGCCAGCGCAATGTGCCGGTGACGAGGCCCGCCGCTTCAGCGTCTTTCCCGCCCAGCGCGCGCGCCAGATAGCGCGTGCCGGAGAGGGTGATGCCTCCGTCCAGCAGATTGAGAAAGGACACCGCAGCCGTCAGCACCAGCCAGATGCCGTAGCCCTCCAGCCCCAGCTTGGCGACCATGAGCGGCGTGACCACCAGCATGGCCAGAATGCGCGCCGCGTGATCCACCAGATTGAGCGTGGAGCCTCGGAGAATCTTTCGGGTCAGGGACATGGCTGATCGGGAGGCTGCCGAATCGAATGAAACCCGGTGGATTGCAAGACGCAACTTGCCATGACCGCGCATAAGGCTCAGGGCGAGAGGTCATTTTTTTGGAGCGCTGAGGCATTGAAAACAGCGGACAAGGCCGGATGCGAAGGCTGTTGCCAGCAGATATTCATTTGCACGCCACGCGGCATTGTGATGAATTGAAACGGAATGCCAGCCCCCCCAAGTCGAATCAAACAAGATCAAAAAAAATGGCTCATTGCCGGTGTGCTGGCCGCAGCAATCTTGGGGGGCTTTTGGTCAATGTGGCTGGCTGGTCCGCCAAGCACAGAAGATGATTCGCTCGTGGAGCGGCGCAAAAATGCAAGCCCGCCACATTTAGAAGGCTCGACGAGTGGTGCGAAAGATGGCCAGACTCGGACGACATCGGGCGAGTTCTCATCAAGGAACTGGGAGTCTGGATTTCCCAAAGCGGGAGAAAGTTCGGCCAGAATTCAGTTCATCCATGATCATGTGGCGGAACTGGATGCGGACCAGGCGCGCGCCCTGCTTGTGGCGGCGTTGCGGGATCCGGAGGCGGATGTGCGCATGGAGGCGCTGAAAATGAGCGGGTTGCTTTCGGAGCGCGAGATAGACAAAGCGGTGCTGAACATCGCCCTTCAAGACTCGGACGAGCATGTCAAAGATCGTGCGTTCACACGGGTCAACGAACTGCCTGTTCGTGAACGGATTCCATTTTTTGGCAATGCACTGACCGGACCAGGGGAGGAGACTGCCCGCAAGGCGGCGGAATGGCTGGGCGTTCTGGGCGGGTGGGATGCGGCTGCAGCGCTGGTGGCTGCATGGCCCGCTGTTGCGCACCATCCCGCTCGCTCAGCGGCCATTCAGAGATCCCTGCAACGCCTTACGGGCCAGCAGTTCAATGGGGCAGGGCAGGCGGCAGACTGGTGGGCCAAGACGTCTTCCGGGTTGGACAAAGACTTGCTACCCAAGACGCCATAGCATTCTCAATTTTGAAAATACCCTGATGTTTTTTCTGGAACCCTTCGCCTTTCGTGATGACACTTGACAGATTCATGATATTCCTAATTTGCTGGTAAAAACCCCGACAATCCACTAGTCTCCCGACTTCGCATGAAAACATCCCTCCCTGGATCTTTGAGCACTCGTATTCAATGCGCCGTTTTGGCCGCTGGCCTCGCGTTATCCACCGCACCGTCATATTCGCAAAATTCCATCGTGCTCACGCCTGTGGCGGAGACAGGAGAAACCGCTCCAGGCACTGTCTCAACGTGGAGTTCCCTCAGTTCATCGTTGGCCTCAGTAAGCGCGGATGGCGGTGTCAGCTTTGTTGGGACCGCTGGCGGTCTCAGCGGCCTGTGGTACGGTGAACCCGGTTCTTTGCTGCTCGCGGCACGTCAAGGTGACGCAGCACCTGGAACGGGCGCGAACTTCGGAACGTTCAATATTGATACCACAGCCTTTGCGGCAACTTTTGAGGCGGCGTTTTCCAACACGCTCGACGACAGCAACGATAGTATTTGGACCACCACTGTAGGTCCAGCTTTGGACTTGGTCGCCCTGGAAGGTGCCGCCACTCCTGCAAGTTTGGCTGGCAAAACTTTCTCGATTTTGAACCAGCCCAGTGTGAACGATAATGGCGACATTGTTTTCCGAGCCACAGTGGAGCCATCTCCCGGGGTCCGCACCCTTTGGCGCAGCATCAACGGCGTGGGCATTGAGCATATCGCCAGAAACACCGAGCCAACCAATATCGGGGCGCTTCCAGGCAGCACCTACAACGTCATTGGAGACATGTATTGCATCAACAATGATGGCGAAGTGGTGTTTCGCACCAGTTTGAGCGGGATTGGAGCCAACAACAACGTGCTGCTCTCCATGCCCGACCCGATACCCGGAGGTGGCCCCACACTTGTGGCTCGCGAAGGTGATGTCGCTCCCGGCGCAGGTGCTTCTACTTACCTGGACTTCACGGCATGTCACATCAACAATTCTGAAGACATTCTGTTTCGGGCCAGCCTTGGCGGAGTGGCTCCAGCTTCGGCCAACACAGGCGCTTGGCATTATGACTCTGCCACGACGACCATCACAGATATCGCGGTGGAAGGCAACGCAACACCTGGCTTTGTCGGGGGCTTTTTCGACACGATTGAAGAATTGTTCCTGGCGGACAATGGTGTGATTGTTGTGGTGGCAATCGCTCGCGACACTGCCAATGACACAGGCAGTCTGATCGGCCGGGGTGTTTGGATGGACGCCGGTGCCGGCATGGAACTGGTGGCGCTGGTTACTCAAAACATTTTTGACCGTGATGGCAGCACGGTATATGGCACAGTGAAAAATATTGACCAGGTCACCATGAATTCGGATGGTGATATTGCCATTGAGTTGCGAGCTGGTCCCGGTGCATCCTCCATCAAGGGTATCTGGAAGCGGGAAGCAGTTGCAGCGGCTGTGGCGCAGCGTCTTATCTCGGTGGGAGACACCACTTATGACAGCAATCGCGTCGCCCGTGTCCTGACCGGACTTGACCTCCCTGAGTCAGAGGCTTTCACGTCGAACGGAGGCGGTCCGATTGGGCGTTCCAGGACGCTTGGAGATGATTTCATTCCGTTGCTATGGGCGAACTATGCGGGCGGCAGCGGACTTTATTTCGCTGATGCGCAGTCTCTGAGTTTTCTTGTCACCTCCACCAACGAGGAGGCACCCGGCACGGCTAATGGCACTTTGTTTGATTCCCTGCGTCCTTCCGGAACCATCAACGAAAATGGGTTGATCGCCTTCCGTGCTTTCTTGCAGGATACAACGGGTGATGCTTTGGCCGGTGTGAATCTCCAGGGCATCTGGGCGGAACTGCCGGGCGGGGGCGGCGTGCCCACGCTCAATCTTGCGGCTCGTCAGGGGAACATGACTCCAGGCGGGGATGTATATGGGCAGATGCCGCTGAATCCGGTGTTCAACGACAACAATCAGATCGCTTTTTCCTCACCGGTTCAAGGCGGTGGCAACGCGCTCTTTGCTGGAACACTTGCTTCATTATCTGAGATTGCGCGCTCCGGGGATGCCGTGGGGGCTTTTGCAGGGCTGCCGACCGGACTCGTATATGACTTGGTCCGCTCACCTCTGGCATACAACAATGGCGCGCGTCTGCTCGCAAGCTGCACATTTGCCCTTGATGAAATCCTGGGAGTTACCGCGAACAACGACAGCGCCATTCTCCGTCACGGAACCTCGCGCCGCATGATTGCCAGGGAAGGCGACGCGGTGCCTGCGCCGCCTGCGCCCAATCCGGCCGCCACGGGTGTGTTCGGGCATCTTTACAACGCCAATGTTTATCTCAACACCAATCACAATTCCGCCTTCGTGGCAGCCAGGAGAGTTAACGCCGCACTGGGTATCACCAGTGCCAACAATGCCGGTGTCTTTTATCATAACGGCACCACTCTGGGCACAGTTGCGATTGGCTCGACGGCGACAAACATTCAGACTGCCCCTGGCACCGGTGGCGCGCAATATCTGAAGCCTGCTGAAAGCATCGCGTTCAACAATGCCAACCGCATTGCCTTCCTGACCACCCTGCAAGGCGCGGGTGTCACACTGGCGAATAATCTGGCCCTTTACAGCAGCCTGAACGGCGCGGCTCCCGTCCTCCTGGCCAGGACGGGATCCACCCAGGCTAGCGGTGAAGGACCTGGAGGAATCGCTGCGGCTGCTACCTTCGCGGCCCTTGGCAGACCTCATCTAAATTCCACCACCACACTTGTCTTCCGGGCGAATCTCACCGTCGGTGACGGTGGGGTGACCGTGAATGATGATGCGGGTATCTGGAGCAATTCGGGCGCTGGAGCGACAGCCCTGCTCCTTCGCAAAGGTGATTTTGCACCGGATGCGAACGGTAATGCGACCGCAGCTGTGTTTGACTCGTTTGATCATCCTGTGATCAGCGCGGATGGACGCGTGGTCATCGGGGCTACGCTTCGAGTTGGTGTAGGCGGTGTCACTGTCAATGATGATCGTGCTGTCTACGCGCAGACATCTGGAGGGGTTTTTGTTCTTGTGGCCCGTGAAGGCCAGGCGCTTGACATCGCCGATGGTCTTGGTGGCACCGTTAACGTCAACATTCGCGACCTTTCCTATCCAGGTTCGGGAGGAGCCGCCAGCAACTCCTACAAGGCCATCAGCACGAGCGGTTTTGTCCTCGTCAACCTTGAGTTCGTCACGGGTGAGACAGCCATGATGCTCTTCCTCGTCCCTTGAACCTGACAGTTGGGTGGCATACACCTTTTGTGGTTACCCCGGCGCATCTTGATTGGATGCGCCGGAGCGCTTTAAGGCGGGCTGATTCGCGCCCATGCGAACCGGAGTCCCATGGGCTGGACCCGGAATCGAGAATTCCATCAGGCAAATGGGTTTGCCTTCATGCAGAAATTTGAATTTTAGGTGGAAGCCATCAACCGGGATACAGCCTGCTCCAAAGAACCGGTTTTTTAAAACCGCAAAGTGACCCGCGCGCGGAACATGCGCGGCTCCACCGGATGCGCATGGACGCCGTTCACGGGTGCAAGCTCGCTCTTGAGCTGGCTCTCGTAGGCGTATTCGATGTCGTTGTCGGCGCGATTCAGGAGGTTCAGGCAGTCCAGGGCCACTTCCCAGTTGTCGCGCCGGTAGCCGAGGGTGGCATTGACCATCAGGCTGTCCCGGCTTTCGAACTCATTGGCCTCGTCCAGCGGACGCGCGCCAAAGGCGCGGACGCGCGCTCCGGCGAACCACCCTGGCGCATTGCCCTGCGCTCCCAGATTGATGCCGCCGCTGAACATGACGGGCACGCTGTTGGGAATGCGGTCGTCACCGCCCACGCCGCGCAGGCGCGCGTAGGTCAGGGCCAGTTCGGCATCGGCGCTGAACCAGGAAGCGGGGCGCCAGTAGGTTGCCAGTTCGACCCCGTAACGGTCGGAGCCGGGGCCCGGTTCGTTGGTGCCGGCGTCGCCCACATAGAGCAGCTCGCTGTCACTCCGCAGCCAGAAGAAGGCGAGCGTGGCGGTGACATCCTCAATGGCCTGGGTGCGCAGTCCCGCCTCCGCTCCGAGCGTGCGCACCAGGGCATCCGCAGGGCTGTTGGAGGCGGTGACGCCGCGCGTGTCATTGCTATGGAAGCCGGTGCCGAAGCTCAGGTAGTACTCCGTGTCATGCCAGGGGCCGAAGATGGCGCTGAATTTGGGGCTGACGATGCCATCCCACTCGCTGCCCTCCTGGTTGCGCGCGGTGCTGGCTTGATTGTCGAAATGATAAAGGTCTCCCCTCAACCCGAGCACGGTGCGGAACCAGGGCGCCCAGCGGCTTTGCAACTCGGCATAGACCCCGGCGCTGTTTTGCATGAGGTCGTCCTGCCGGATGATGCTGGTGCGCTCGCGGCGCGTGGTGTTCCAGAGGCCGATGCCGTCTATGAAGTCATGCCGCGTCTGAGCCCCGAGGGTGAAATCGTGCTCCACGCCGAATGCCTCCCGCTTCTCCCAGGTGCGCGCCACCTGGCCGCCGAAGATCCACCGGTTCTCGGACTGCTCGAACTGGTCTCCCAGGGGGCCGTTGACGAAGTAGCTGAAGTTGGAGAAAAGGTTCAGGGAGTAGTGGATGCCATAGACATTGGCGCGGGTGACCACGTCTCCGTCGCGGGTCTGCATGGCCACGTTCAGGCTGTAGCGCTCGCTGTCGCCGCCGGAGGTGGGGTCGAGTGTGTCGAAGCGGCCCAGGCCGGAGGCGCGCACGGGGATTTGGTCCGTGCTGGTCCAAGAGCCGGTGTAGCCCTGGAAGGTCACGGAGAGGTTGTCATCCTCGTCACCCGTGAACCACCTCAGCAGGCCGTTCCAGCGGTTGAACTCTTCCGGCTGGGTCCAGGGGCCGTCATAGTAGTTGAACTCCAGCCCGTAGGTGAGCGCGCCGGCCTCAGTGGCCGGCAGCGTGCCTGCGAGCAGGGAGCGGTAGTAATTGTACTCTCCGAACTCGGCCTTGATCATGTGCCCGGGCAGCCGGTCCACGAGGCGGAAGTTGGCGCTGCCGGCGGAGGAAAGGTCGCCGTCCGCCGCGGTGTAGGTGCCCTTGGCGTAGGCGATGCTGTCCACCAGTTCGGGGATCACGGGGTTGAGGTCCGTGTAGCCCTGGCCGTGCGCGTGGGAGACGAAGCTCAGCGGCATGCCATCCAGGCTGACGGCGAAGTCGGTGCCGTGGTCGAGGTTGAAGCCGCGCAGGAAGTACTGGTTGGCTTTGCCGCCGCCGGCGTGCTGGGTGATGACCATGCCGGGGATGGTCTCCAGGATTTCGCCACGCCGGAGCAGGGGGCGGGAGAGGAAATCCTCCTGGGTGGCGACGCCTTTGGAGGCGGTGTCGGTGACGCCCAGCAAGGGCCGTGCCTTGCCCTCGACAACAACTTCAGGGAGCGTGGTTTGAGTTTCGGCGGCGGGTTCTTGAGAGCAGAGCAGGCCGTTGAAGCAGACGGCAGCCAGAAAGAGGGAGGTGCGAAATTTGAAATCTGAAATTTGAAGATATCTGAAAAAATAAAGGGGATGCATGAGAGTGGGAATGGGTTGGTGGGTAAACGACGGGGCGAGCCAGGGGGAATGCGGGCACGGCATGCCGGCGGGCGGCGCGCGGGCGCGGCAATGCGAGCCGTCTCCGCAGTTGCGGAGGCGGGTTCGATGTTGTTCAACCCACTCTCGGTGGAGGCAAGGGCGGCGCTTGGGCCAGCCTTGCAGGCGGCGGATCATGGGGTGATCCCATTTCCGCTTGGATGGGCGCGGGCGGGAAGAATCGCGGCGCGTTCAGCCCGCCCAATGACCAGTTTTTGTCTGCCTTGCACTTGCTTTTTTTGGCGGGGGCGGAAGCAGGCGCTTCTTCCCCGGCGGGCAGGCCAGCGCGGGAGAGAAGCGCCGCGCATTCCGCGGCCTCCATGCGCGCGAGAGCGCCTGCCATGCGTGCTTCCAGACCGCTTCCGCGAGTCAGCCGCTCCAGAACCAGCAGCCCGCCGATGACCAGCGGCCCGCCCAGCACTTGGCAGAGGGCGAGCAGGTAGAGAAGCCGGGCATTTCGCTTCAGAGCATGCATCGGCATCCAGGCTAGAGTGCGGGTGCCGGGTGGCAAGCGTGCGTTGGCGGATTTATGAAAGCCGCGGCCTCGGCGCAAAGGGAGGCACAGGAGCGCGAATGACGCCTTCAAAGAGCCGTATTGAAATGTCTGCCAAGCATCCGCCTCATTCTTTGGCTCGCAAATCCCGCCGCCTCTATGACAAGACGCGCGGAGCGCCTGCCTCACTGCCGCCGATGCTGGGGCGATGAAGGAAACGACCGCCTGCGCCCACTGCGGATGCCCCGTCCCGCAGGGCCGGGAGGACGGGTTTTGCTGCGCGGGCTGCGTGTATGTCCATGATCTTTTGCATGCGCAGGGATTCGACCATTTTTATGATCTCAAAGGAGGCAATGCCCTGTCACCCGTGCCGCCACAGGCCCTGCGCGAGCGCGACTACGCATGGTTGCAGCAGCTTGCGGCACAAACGGCGCAGGCTGGCGGTGAAACGGAGGAACTCAGGCTGGCTCTGCAGGGCATTTCGTGCGTCGGCTGCGTCTGGCTGATCGAAAAAATCTTCGCGCGCCATCCCGGCGGACTGCGGGTGAATGTGGACGTGGTGCATGGCGAGATGACGCTTTTGTTCCAGCCCGGTGTTTTTGACGCGGCGGCCTTTGCCAGGGACATGCAGGGCTTTGGCTACCTCGTCGGTCCCCCGCATGAAGGCGGGGAGCGCAAGCAGTCATCCGGCCTGGAGCGGCGCATGGGCGTGTGCGGGGCCTTTGCCATGAACGCGATGGCATTCTCACTGCCGGCCTACTTTGGCATGCCGCCGGACTTCGCCTTTGCCGCGTGGTTCGACATGATCGCCGCCGCTTCCGCCACACTGGCGATGCTGGTTGGGGGCTCCTATTTCATCGAAAAAGCATGGCGCGGCTTGCAGGCGGGCGCGCTGCACATAGACACGCCCATAGCGCTGGGCATCATTGCCGCTTATGCCGGCTCGCTGGGCGGCTGGCTGGCCGGAGTGGAGGGCCTGAAGTATTTCGACTTCGTCGCCATCTTCATCTTCCTCATGCTGGCCGGGCGCTGGGCGCAGCAGGCCGCTGTGGAGCGCAACCGGCGCAAGCTGATGCGCGACACCTCGATCCCGGAGAGCGTCATGCTGCCGGAGTCCGGCAGGACGGCGCCGCTGTCCGCGCTCAAGCAGGGCGCGCGCTTTGCCATCAAGCCGGGACAATCCATCCCGGTCGCCTGCCGTCTGCTGAGTCCGCGCGCTTCCGTGAGCCTGGAATGGATCAATGGCGAGAGCGAGGCGCGGCAGCGCGAGGAAGGGCAGATGCTGCCCTCCGGCGCGCTCAACATCGGCGCGCGCTCCCTGGAGGCGGAGGCGCTGGAGGGATGGCAGGAAAGCACGCTGCGCCGGCTGCTGGAGGCGCGCCGCCCCGGGGACTTCCGCGACTTGCGCCTGGAGCGTCTGCTGCGCTGGTACCTCGGCATCGTCATCGTCATCGGAGCGGCGGGCGGTTTGACATGGTGGTTGCGCGGCGCGGAGGCTGCCCGGGCGCTCCAGGTGATGATCTCCATCTTTGTGGTCTCATGTCCCTGTGCCCTGGGTGTGGCGGTGCCGCTGGCCGAGGAACTCGCGGCGGCGCGCGCGGAGAAAAGCGGCGTGTTTGTGCGCGCGCTGGCGCTCTGGAAGCGGCTGACACGCGCGCGCCGTGTGATCTTTGACAAAACCGGAACGCTTACGCTGGAGAACCCGGTGCTGGCGGACGCGCTCACAGTCTCCAAGTTGAGCACGGAGTCCAGGATTGCCCTGCGCACACTCGTCACAGGCAATCTGCATCCGGTCAGCCGCAGTCTTTTTGACGCGCTAGGCCCCGGCAGGGTGCTTGACGCCGAGGTGCGCGAGGACATCGGCTTCGGCCTGTCCCTTGCGGATGACAAAAACCGGATTTGGAGCCTGGGACGCTCGCCCGCGGCTGATGCGCGGCTGGCTTGCGACGGCGTGCCACTGGCGGACTTCTGTTTTCGCGACCAGATGCGCGCCGAGTCCATCGAGGAGGTTGGCGCACTGCGCGCGCGCGGTTTGAGTGTCCACATTCTCAGCGGCGACCGCGAGGAAAAGGTGGCCGGCATCGCGGCGCGGCTCGGGCTGGAAAAGGAGCACTGGCTGGCGCGCATGACACCGGAGCAGAAAGCGCGCTGGGTGGCCGGGCGCGACAGGGATGACACGCTCTACATTGGCGATGGAGCCAACGACAGCCTTGCCTTTGACGCCGCCCTTTGCGCGGGCAGCCCGGTCACAGGGCGCAGCTTTCTGGAGCAAAAGGCGGACTTCTTTTTTCTCGGCCACAGCCTGCGTTTTGTCAGCGCTCTGCTTGACATCGCGCGCGTGCATCAGCGCGCCACGCGGCGCGTCTTTGCCTTCTCGGTGAGCTACAACATCATCACCGTCATCGCCGGTCTCATGGGTCACCTGAGCCCGCTGGCTGCGGCGATTTTGATGCCGCTCAGCTCGGTGGCCACGCTCAGCCTGGTGGCCTTCACCTTCCGGGTGTCAAAGGCGGGCCGCATGCTTCCGGCTCCAAGCGCGGTCCGGAGGCAGGGCGGACTCGAAGGCAGTCTCGCCGCCGCTTGAGCGGAGGGAGGATTCACCGTTCCGGCGTGATCACCTGCCGCCCCGCATCGAAGACGACGCGCGGCGGTTTCCCCGTCTGTTCAAAGGCGTCGTGCGCCGCGCGCAACTCGCTCCAGAAAGAGTGCCACTCGGATTCGCGCGCCAGCTCCATGCGCGCATCCGTCATGCGGAAAGGGAAGACATGCACAGGCACGGCACGCTGGCCCGCGTCCAGCGCGGCTTCGACAATCAAATAGATCTCCTCAATGACCGGATCGGTCATCGCCAGGCAGCCGATGCTCACATTCGAGCCATGCACCATGATGAAGCTGCCCGTGCGGCCGATGTGGCGGTCATGCGCGTTCGGGTAGCCGATGTTGAAGGAAAGATGAAAACTGCTGGCGGGATTCAGCGCGCCTCTTTCCACCGCGTAAAAGCCCTCCGGCACCTGGCCGTCGCCCTCGCGCTGCTTCGGCCCGGGCCCGCCCGAGAGGGCGGCGACGGGATAATTGCGGAAAAGCACCCATTCAGACCCGTCGCGCAGCCACAACTCCAGTTCGCGGCTCTCCTTGAAAGCGCGCAGATAAGCCTGCGCGCCGGGACTGGCGCCGCGCATGGCCAGCTCGTCATGCAAGCCCGGCAGCAGGCGCGCGCGCGTGTCCGCAAGACGCTCCACCGCGGTGAGCGCGCTCCATTTCTCCGGCTCGGGCGGCTCGGGGTAGGGCAGGCGCAGGGAGTCAAACATCAGGTGGCGGGCGAAGCAGTCTAGGCAGCCCCGCCTCTCCATCCAAAGCCCCGCCAGGGCGAACGCCGCAGCCAGCAGGACAACCAGGAAAAAGAACCGCGAGTGCATGAGGCAAGATGCATCAGCACCGCGCGAGTGCAGCCGCGAAATTCACCCGCATGGCTCATTCGCAGGGTGCCCGTGTCTTCCGCTCCAAAGGGACATGCCTGTCATGCCGGCTGGCAGGTGGGGGCCGTGAGGCTGAGAAGTGCTGGATGATACCCGGCCAAGCAGACGCACCCTGCGCCAGTGACCCTGCCGCCATTTTCACTGTGGAGTCCTCCGGAGTCGGCGCCTTTCGACCTCACTTTGGGCTTTCACTACCCTTGGAATGCTGACTTCCTTCTGAGTAACGGTTATCGCATAAGCTGCAACGCTGTCGCTCCACATGGAACTGGTGGTGCCGGGGGCCACATTTTTCCGCCAGACGCCGCTGTTGAAAATATGGCGAACGGCGTGGACTATTTTTCCATACCATTGGATGACGAATCTGACCGGATCTGACGGCTTCATTGACAGCTTTGATCGTGCCTCTGCACTGCAACATCCACACCTGCGTCCCGTTGACGCACCATGCGCCGCGTTTTCCTTCTCTGTCTCCTCGCCCTCAGCTCTCCGCTCTTCGCCCAAAAGGCCGCGAAGGCCAAGAAAGCCGGCACACCGCCACCCACGAAGCCGCCGCTGGTCAGCGTGGACATCACGAAGCTGCCGGCGGGCGCGACGCATCTCGATCTGTGGCTGCTGTGCGGGCAGTCGAACATGAAAGGACGCGGACTCATGCCGGAGGAGCCGAAGAACGACCCGCGCATCGTCATGATGCACAAGATGGACGACCAGTGGTATCTCGCGCGGCATCCGCTGCATCTCACGGGCGACGCGAAGACCTTCCAAGGCCACGACAACGCCGGCGTCGGCCCCGGACTGGCCTTTGCCGAAGTGCTCGCCGCGCAGGACAAAACCGCCGCCATCGGCCTCGTGCCCTGCGCCGTCGGCGGATCCTCCATCAAGCTCTGGCAGAAAGGCGCGAAGCTTTACGAAGACGCCCTCCGCCGCGCCAAACTCGCCCTGCAGACCACCGCGCCCGTGAAAGCCCGCATCCGCGGCATTCTCTGGCTGCAAGGCGAGGCCAACGCGAACGCCGAAGAACTCCCCCAGCACGCCGACCGCCTCCGCGCGATGATCGAAGCCTTTCGCACCGAACTCGCCCAGCCCGACCTGCCCTTCATCGCCTGCACCGTCGGCGAGATGCGGGATGAACCGCAACTCACCCACCTCAAAGCCATGAACGAGATCCAGCTCGCCCTGCCGAAAAGCGTCCCGCACACCGCCTGTGTAGATGCCCGCGATTTGAAGACACACATCGGCGACAATGTGCATTTCGACACGGCTGCACAGGAGGAGATCGGCAGGCGCTTCGCCGCGGAGTTCAACAAGCTGGCCGGCCGCTGATCAAGCCACCGGTTTGCGGGCGAGGCTGACGGTGAAGATGCCGAAGTCGTCCACCCACTGCTTTTCCTTTTTGAAGCCGGCCTGCTCGACGAGAGCGTCCATCTCCCCCTGCGGACGGCGGCGCATGACCCAGTATTCGCCGTCGCGGTTGGTGAGCGTGCGCGCGATCATCTCCACCTGAGGATGCCAGGGCTGGCCCGTGTAAATGAGCCAGCCGCCGGGCGGCACGGCGCGAAACAGACCGCGCAGTGAGCGCTGCAGCCGCGCATTGTCGGGGAAGAGTTCATAAAGCCCCGACACCACGGCCACGGAGGGCTTCGGCTCCACAGAGGCGAGCGACTCCTCATCGAAGGCATCCCCGCGCGCATGGGTGATGCGCTCCGCCAGCCCCATCTGACTCGCGGAGGCGCGGCCCCTTGCGAGCGCGGACTCGCTCCAGTCCCGGCACAGCACCTGCAAATCCCCGCCGCATTCCTCATCCGCCATGACATCGAGCAGGTAGCGGCCCGCGCCGCCAGCGATGTCCATGAGCTGAGGCGGCAGGCCCGCCTCGCGCGCCTGCCTCAGAGCGTGGCGCAGCGCCTGGTTCATGCACGCCCTCCTCTGCCGGATGCCGCGCCAGCCGATGGCATTGATGTAAAAGTGGTCAATGATTTTTCCAGCCAGCAGGTTGCCGCGCGCCTTGTTTTCATAGACGTAATCAAGCGACTCACCGGAGTCGAAGCCGGTGGCATGGCCGATGCGGATGCCCTGGCTGAGCCTGCCGAGAGTGCCAAGGCTGGCGCGCTGCAGGATGAAGGAAAGCCCCTTCAAGGAAGGCGAGGGCAGCGGCTTTTTCAGGGCGGCGAACTCGGCGTTCGTGGCTGGATGGCTGAGGTCCGCCTCAAGCCGCGGCGGGGTGAAGTTCTCGATGCAGCGGACTGCGAAGCGCTTGATGGCTGCGCAAACTTCCTCGCGGCATAGATCGTGGAAAATGGCGTGGCGGGCGCCTTTGAGTGTGAGATGAATTTTCTGGTCGCAGCCGTAGTTCGAGTAGAGCCGGTCAATGGCCCCCCTTTTCACCACCTTGTCAGCGCCTGCGGAAAACAATAGCAGCGGGCGGTCCATGACCTCGGCGTCACTAACGACTCTGCGGGCGGTGTCAAAAAGGCCGGTGAGTATGCGCGCTGAGATGTCCTTGGAGATGGAGGTGTCCGCATCGTATTCAGCGGCGGCTGCGGGATCCCGCGTGAGCCAGCTTCCGCGCACATAGCTTTTGATGGTGGCGCCGGGCTTGAGTTTTTGCAGCGCGCGGATGCCAGTCAGCGCGCCGGGCACGATGAGGTTCACCTCCAGCGCCGGGGTGGCGAGCACCAGGCCCGCGATGCGCGGCGCGAAGTCATGCACCCATGCCGACGCCACCACCGCGCCTACGCTGTGCGCCACCACGACCGTCTTTTCCGGCACGAGGCCGTGCTGCTTTTGCAAATGGCGGAAAAATGTGTCGAGGTCGCGCACATACTCCATGAATCCCGCCGCGTGTCCGCGCCGCCCCGGCGACTGTCCATGTCCGCGCGCCTCCCAGGCATAAATCGCTGTGTCCGGCATGAGCAGCGAGGGCGCCACGCTGTCCCAGCGGTCGGCATGCTCGTGCCCGCGGTGCAGGAGCACCAGCGCTCTGGATGCCCCATGGACGTTCCAGGATTTGTAATGCAATGACTCGCCGTCATCGGCGGTGAATTGAAGACGCTCGGATTTCATGAGTGGATTCGGTTGGAGTTGGATGGATTTGCCAATACCGCGACGAAGTCCCCAAGGGGCCGCGCCGCCGGCGTCCGAGCGCTACTTTGAATCCATTAACCCGGCGAATCAATAAACTCGATGATGCCATGCATGACGCTGATGCACGGCATGCATTCGACAGATTCGTCAGACCACAGCTTTAACAAAAACGTAACCCAGCGCGCCGGTGGCCGGGATGGTGAGCACCCATGCCCATAGGATGCGGCCGACGACACTCCACTGGATGGCATTCCACCGCCTGGCCGCGCCCACCCCCATGATGCTGGTGGTGATGGCGTGGGTGGTGGAGACAGGCATGCCGAGGGAGGCCGCGCCAAAGAGAACGGTGGCGGCCGTGGTTTCCGCGGCGAAGCCGTGCACGGGCTGCAGTTTCACCATCTTATGACCGAGGGTCTTGATGATGCGCCAGCCGCCCGCTGCCGTTCCAGCGGCCATGGTGAGGGCGCACACGACTTTGATCCAGACAGGGATTTGGTCGCCCTTGGCTCCGAGAGACTCGATGCGCAGAAAGGAAAGCCAGCCAGGCAGCTCCTGGAGATCACCCGCATTGGTGCCGGCGACAAGAGCGAGAGCAATGATGCCCATGGTCTTCTGCGCGTCATTCTGGCCGTGGCTGAAGCCCATGTAGCCGGCGCTGAATATCTGCATCTTGCCAAAGGTGCGGCTGACGACAAGCGGACGCAGGTAGTAGCAGATGCTGTTAAGCAGGCCCATGAGAACGAGTCCGAAGGTGAATCCAGCCAGCGGGGAACTGACCATGGGCAGCACGACTTTGTAAAAGATGCCCCCGCCCTCATACCAGTGCTTGCCGGCATCAGGGGGCTTCGACCAGATGAGCGCCTCCCAATTGCCGTCGGCACTGGCGAGCGTGGCGCCGATCAGGCCGCCGATAAGGGCATGGCTGGAGCTGGAAGGCAGACCGAACCACCAGGTGATCAGGTTCCAGACAATACCGCCCGAGAGCGCGCAGATGATGGTGGTGGTGGAGACAAACTGGCTGTCCACGAGGCCTGAGGAGATGGTCTTGGCGACAGCGGTGCCAAACAGGGCGCCGACCAGGTTCGTGACAGAGGCCAGCAAAATCGCCTGCCTTGGCGTGAGCACCTTGGTGGAGACCACGGTGGCGATTGAGTTGGCTGTGTCGTGGAAACCGTTGATGTATTCGAAAATCAACGCGACCAGGACGACGGTCAGGACGAGGGTCATGCGCCGGTGATCAGGAGTTTTTCAAAACGATGTGGGCGACGACCTTCCCGGCGTCCCGGCAGCGATCCACCACCTTCTCCATCAGATCATAGAGATCTCGCATCACGATGATGGTGATGGCACCTCGGGAGGTCTGGCTGTAAAGGTCGCGCAGGCATTCCAGAACGAGCTTGTCGGCATCACCCTCGATTTTTTGGAGCTTGTCATTGAGCACCTTCACGCGCTCAAGGTGCAGTTTCGAACGCAGCTCCGTGATCATGGTGACGACGCAGTCAGCGGCCGAGTCCATGAGGGTGATCTGGCGGCTGAAATCCGCGCCCTCCAGATGCTGGCGCGCGATCATGACGCGCTCGGCGATTTTCTCGACCGTCTTGGGTATCTTGTACAAGGCGGTGGCGAGAGCGGAGATGTCTTCCCGCTCCAGTTCGGTGACAAAGGTGCGGCACAGAGCCTCGTCAATCTGCTCGGTGATTTTTTTGTCCTCGCGCCGTGAGGCTGCGAAAGCCTCCAGCGTTGCCCCGTCGCCCACAGGCGCAGAGAGCAGGCTGTGAAGGGACTGGACGCTTTTGCGCGCCTGCGTGGCGCTGGCTTCCAATAGATCGTAAAAGACGTCTTTTTTGCCAAAGAGATTTTGCAATGCCAGCATGGTCGGGAGTGTGTGAGCGGCATTAGGAGCGGAAGTCAGGCTGGCTGTCAAAAATAACGATCCCCGCATTTGTGACGAAATTGTCACACCCAGACTCGCCCTTGTCTTATCATAGAGTTTTAAATCGCAAATCCCCGGATTGTTCCGTGCTCACAAGCCAACTTCGAGCTTCACACTTCCGCTCTGGCACCGTATCCTCGGGGTGATGTTCTCGCGCCCCACAGCCATCCTGCTCTGTCTCTCCACCGCGCTTCATGCCGCGCCCGGCGAGCTGCGCTACAACCGCGACATCCGCCCCATCCTCAGCGACAACTGCTTTGCCTGCCACGGGCCGGACAAAAACCACCGCGAGGCCGACCTGCGCCTCGATGTGCGCGAGGCCACCATTGACATGAAGGCCATCGTGCCCGGCGACCCCGCCGCCAGCAGCATCATAGACCGCGTCCACACCACCGACGAGGACGACCTCATGCCGCCGCCCGAGTCGAAAAAGACACTCACCGACGCGCAGAAAAAAATCCTTTCCGACTGGATCAAGCAAGGCGCGCCCTACGAGCCGCACTGGGCCTACGCGCCGCTGGTGAAGCCGGAGGTTCCCTCATTCCGCCTTCCACAATCCGCAATCCGCAATCCCACAGACACCTTCATCCAGTCCCGGCTCGCGGAGAAAGGTCACGCGCCCTCGCCCATGTCGAATGCGCGCACTCTCGCCCGCCGCATCAGCCTCGATCTCACCGGGCTGCCGCCCGCGCCGCAGGAGGTGGAGCGCTTTGAGAAAGACTTCGCCCAGTCCCCGGACGACGCCGTCAACGCCCTCGTCACCCGCCTTTTCAAGTCCCCCCACTTCGGCGAGCGCTGGGCCGTGTGGTGGCTGGATGTGGCCCGCTACGCCGACACCGTCGGATTTCATGGCGACCAGAACCAGCGCGTCTTCCCCTACCGCGACTACGTGATCCGCTCCTTCAACGTGAACAAGCGCTTCAACCAGTTCACCCTCGAGCAGCTCGCCGGCGACCTGCTGCCGCGCCCCACCACCGAGCAGCTCGTGGCCACCGGCTTCAACCGCCTCAACATGATGACCCGCGAGGGCGGCGCGCAGCCGAAGGAATACCTCGCCAAATACCAGGCCGACCGCGTGCGCACCGTCGGCGGCGCATGGCTCGGCGCCACGCTCGGCTGCGCCGAGTGCCACGACCACAAGTTCGACCCCTTCACCATGCGGGACTTTTACTCCCTCTCCGCCTACTTTGCCGACATCAAGCAATTCGGCGTCTATGCCAGCTACGGCTACACGCCCAACGAGGAACTGAAGGGCTGGAGCAACGACCACCCCTTCCCGCCCGAGATCGAAGTGGACAGCCCCTATTTGAAGCAGCGCCTCCAGCGCACCCGCGCCCGCATGATCGAGACCGCCGCCCAGGCATGGAAGGACGCCGTGAAAACCGACGCCGGCCGCGCCTCCATCCAGTCCTGGATCGCCCAAAGCCGCGCGCATCTCCAGGCGCATCCCGAAGGCTGGCTCACCCCCGCGCATGAGGCCGCCACCCGGCCCGCGAAGGAGGACAAAAAAGCCCCGCCCGTCAAAGCCGCCGTCCAGCCCGATGGCAGCGTGTTGCTGGAAACCCGCGCGCCGCAAAACACCGTCATCACCCTCAAGCCAGGAGCCGCGCGCATCGCCGCCATCCGCCTGGAGTTGCTGCCGCACGAACACCACCGCGGCATCGAAATGGGCGCCACCGCCAGCGGCCTCACGCTGAACCCCGCCTTCACCATCCGCCAGCCCGGCGCGGACAAGGACACCCCGCTCGCCATCCTCCACGCCGACGCCCCGGAGAAGCAGCCGCGCTACTCCGGCACCGAGGAGGTCATCGGCATCCGCGGCGGCTGGAAGACCTCCGTGGCCTACGCCCGCGCCGCGCAGCACAGCGTCTGGCTCCTGGAGCAGCCCGTGGACTTGGCGGAGGGCGGCGCGCTCATCCTGCGCCTGAACAACCACAGCGCCGGCTGCCTGCGCGTCTCCATCAGCCCCGTGGCGCCCTTTTTGCCCCTGGAGAAAAACTGGGCCGCCGCCCTGCCGCCGCTTCTGGACAAAGCCCTCACCTCCTTGGAAAAGACCGTCCACCCGCGCATCTCCACCCTCTGGCTCATGCAGTCCGGCCAGGCGCCCGCCGCCGCGCGGGAAAAATGGGGCGCGCTCTATCACGAGGCGCTCGCCTGCCGCGATGGCAAGGCCATGACCCAGGTCACCGTCGCCCTCGCCGAACCCATGCCCGTGCGCGACCTGCCGCGCGGCAACTGGATGGATGAAAGCGGCGCCCTCCGCCCGCCCGCGCCGCCCGAGTTCCTCACCGGCCCCCTCAAGCCGGACGCCCCGCGCCAGACCCGGCTCGACCTCGCCCGCTGGCTCACCTCCGCCGAAAATCCCCTCACCGCGCGCACCTTCGTCAACCGCCTCTGGAAGCAATTCTTCGGCAACGGACTCTCCAGCGCCGTGGACGACCTCGGCGCCCAGGGCGAGACCCCCAGCCACCCCGGGCTGCTCGACTGGCTCGCCAGCGAATTCCGCGACAGCGGCTGGGACATCCAGCGCGTCATGCGCCTCATCGTCACCAGCCACACCTACCTCCAGGACAGCCGCGCCCGCCCCGAACTGCGCGAGGCCGACCCCGACAACCGCCTGCTCGCCTTCCAGAACCCCCGCCGGCTCGACGCCGAATTCGTCCGCGACAACGCCCTCTTCGCCGCCGGCATCCTCAACCTCGACCTCGGCGGCCCCAGCGCCAAGCCCTACCAGCCGCCCGGTTATTACGACAACCTGCAATTCCCCAGCCGCGACTACATCCCCCACACCGACGACCGCCAGTGGCGGCGCGGCCTCTACATGCACTGGCAGCGCACCTTCCTCCACCCCATGCTGGCGAACTTCGACGCCCCCGCGCGCGACGAATGCACCGCCGCCCGCACCGTCTCCAACACCCCCCAGCAGGCCCTCACCCTGCTCAACGACACCCCCTTCGTCGAAGCCGCCCGCGCCTTCGCCCAAAGCCTGCCCGCCGCTTCCGACGAGGCCCGCCTCAGCCACATCTTCCAGCGCGCCCTCGCCCGCCCGCCCACCGACAAGGAACAGCGCAGCCTGCTTGCCTTCCTCGCCACCCAGCGCGCCGCCTTCCAAGCCGCCCCCGAGGACGCCCAAAAACTCCTCGACACCGGCCTCCGCCCCCTCCCGGAAAAAGCCGGCCCCGCCGAACTCGCCGCCTGGACCAGCCTCTGCCGCGTCGTCCTCAACCTGCACGAGACCCTCACGCGGTATTGAGTGCGCTGGCAGCATCATCCCAGCAGGGCTCGCCACCGTAGGCGCTCTTGCCAAGCGCGGGTTTGACTCCCGCTGCCACGCACATCTCCCGCATTCTGGCGAATGCGCCTACGCCAAGTAGCGCGCTTGGTCCTCCAAGCGCCGCGTGCGGGCGCTGAGGGCGCGAGCGGCGGTACCGGGAGAACAAAATGCCAGACGACTGTTTTGTGTGTAGCAATACGGGGTTGCTCATCGGCTGGAACGACGGGTTTCGCTTTCCAAAATTGACAGCAGACCATCCACAGCTTCCCGGGCGTAGGCATGGGCCTTCGGTTCCTTGCCTGCCCGTGGGCCGGCCACATTCAGGCTGCGCAGCCCTTTCGCGCGCACGAACTCCGCAGCCAGTTCCGCACAGCGTTTCGGCGGGATTTCCACCGCATCCACCAGCCGGAAGGGCCTGCGCAGTTTCATGCATCGGAAAGCCGTCTCCTGCGTTCCTCCCTCCAGTTCCCCGAAATACAGGATCAGCGTCCCGTCCGCATCCAGCAGATTCTGGATGGTCCGCTGGCGGTAGCCGCCTTTTTCCAGCTCCTTCACCGGATAATGCGCGGGGATCACACCATCCTCTGCCAGACGCCCCGCTGGCACCCAGCCGCCGCACGGGAAACCGCGTGCCAGCGCCGCGTCCATCGCGCCCCGGTCCACACCGGTCTGCGCGCCGGAGATGATTTTTTCCAGTGGGTTGCTCATTGCGAGCATCCTACCACCGCTGATTGCAAATGTCAGGCATCCCCCCGCTGGACCAGGTTGGCATGATAAAGAATTGATTTTCAGTGTCTTGGACACATCCGCGACGGTTCGGGTGCGTGCCAGACAAGGGTCAAGAGAATGATCCAGTTGGCATTTTGGGTGATTCAGAATGCATTCTGGCCGACCCAGTGCGCATTCTGACCGACCCAGCGTGTATTCTGGCCGGCCCAGCGTGCATTCTGGCTGACCCAGCGCGCGTTCTGGCCGACCCAGCGTGTATTCTGAGTGACCCAGCATGCATTCTGAGTGACCCAGCGCGCATTCTTTGCAGATTGCAGGGGTTACAAATGCCTGGCGGGAATGGCAGTCAGTTAAGACAGGAGCGGTGCCGTAGGCCGGGTGTGTCCGGCGAAGAATCGCGCCGCTGAACTCAACAAGCCCTCACCGCCGGACCGCCCGGCTTTTGGCGCGTGAATCCCATGCCGGAGGTGCGTGCACAGCCGGGCGGGCTAAAGCCACACCCGGCCTACGAATCGTCATTCCGCCACGATTCAGCGCCTTAACTGAGTGCCATTCTTGCCCGGCAACCTTGCAGCTTTTCCTTCGTGTTCCTTCCTGGAACTGTACAGCAGACGGCAGATGGCATCTTCACAATGAGGTCAGAATCGGCATGGGCTGGAGCGCGGATGATGCCTCCAGCGCGGCCCAGCACGCCACACTTGCCTGGCTGGCGGATCAAGGCATCATCAGATATGAGAGGGTTCCCCGAAGATGATCCGACGAAAAAATGGCTATGAAAGCGCACTTTGATTTTGACAAGCACAAGCATGAGCTGAGGCGGATCATCCAGGACACCAGGGCCGGCAAAATGGACGAGGAAGCTGCTGTCAAGCAGCTCCTGAATCCTCCATTCAGGATGGCCGGCAGGCTGGAGGCGCTGAGAATGCTGCGCGTGCAAAGAGCCCAGCAGGGTTGACCCCGCTCCCGCCGCCGCATTGGTCCTTGGAGCTTCCCCCTGTGGCCTACACCCTCACCCAAGACCAGATCAGCCCCAGCTTGCCGCGCTGGCCGAACCCAGCCTGCGCCTGTCATAGATGCCCGGCGGCTTTATTCTGGCAGCTTTTTGCGGGGACTTTAAAAGGCTTGAGATGGGTGGCTGAGACGCTATCGGAATGTCATGGGAAGAATCGAAGCCTATCTGAAGGGCAAACTCATGTTTGTGGCTGAGGCCGAGCACAAGCTCGAGAAGGCGCACATTCTCTTCGAGGACAGAGAAGGATTCCCTTCTCTCCGAGCCTCTGAGAAATCAAGCCTCCTGGGAGTGCTTTCATCCGCACAACGTCTTGCGAATGAGGCTGGCGTGAAGCTCCAATTCAAGCAGGACGGGCACATCGGCGGCATGGTCTATTGATCCCGCTCCCTCTGAACGATTTCCCCTGAACGTCACTCCTCTCCCCAAAAGGGGCTGAATTTCTCGTATGCCACGTCAGGCAGCGGCAGAGGCTCCTTGGCCGAGGCGCGGAACTCCTCGAAGAGGGCGAGAGCCTCTTCATCGGCTTCGGGGAGTTCATCAAGAATGTCCATGGGCCAAGCCTAACTTCATGAGCCTTCGAGTCAACCGCCAGGACCATGACAACGCCACGGCGGAGGCGCTTGCAGAGACCGGCATCCTCTTTGAAGAGAAAAATGGCCCGGCTTCCCGATCAAGGTCAACTGGGCCGCGACGAAGATGGGAACGGAGCGCTACCCCCGGCCCTACGCACCCCGCCACTACATAGTGCCGCGACGTGGTGGTTGCCTCGAAGGCTTTCAAACTGGCATGGCGGGCGTGAAGATCAATCGCGGACTCAGCAAGGGAGCCTTGCCCAAAGGATGCCGTGCAACTCCCATCTTGATTTTCCCCCGCCCTGGCAGCATCCTCCTCACGCCCTCGCTGAATGTCGGCAATGACACAATTCACCGTGCTGGGTTGGGCGCGCCATTGCCGGCGCGCCCAACTGTTTTTTGAGCAGGACTGAGGCGCGTGGAATCAGTGATCCTCGCGGTCCGGGATGGGGATTTCGTTTTCCAGGCGGGCGACGAGGGGGCGGAGGGTTTCAGCCAGGGCGCGGGCCTCGCGGCGGCGCGGCTCGTACTGCCGCTGGTATTCGGCGAACTCATACCCGGCGGGCACGTCGGCATCGTGCAGGCGGAGGAAAAGCTTCAGGAAGATCACGCGCTCGTGGTCGTCGAGCATGTCGCACCACTTGTGGCTGCGCTGGAGGAAAAAGAGCACGCCGAAGTTGAGCCTGTCATCCTCCGGCAACTCGTAAGTGCGGGCGAAGTGCGTGTCATAGACGCGTTTCAGCGCCTCGTAAGTTTCCAGTCGCTCGCGCCCGGCCAGCTCCTGGTCCAGCTTCCCGCCGTCAAAGCGCAGGGCGCAGCCAAAGAGCAGGTCCTGGGACTCCGAGGGCCACCAGTCCGGGGGGATGCGCGGGTCTTTCACAGTTTAGTTGCAGCGCGGTTTGAGTTTTTTCAGCATCTCTAACAGCACTTCGAGTCGCTTGAACTGGGGGTCTGTCCGCAGCCAGTAGTGCGCGAGGTAGTGGCAGGTTGGGCAGAGGGTAAGGAGGTCCTGCGGCTTGGTATCTTTAGGGTGCTTGTATTCGCTGATCGGGTCGAGATGATGGACGTGGACGATTTGGTCTTGGAAATGGAAGTTGCATGCGCGGCAGGTGTATTTGTCCCGCTCCTTGGCGGCTTTCACGAGTTTGGCGCTGCGGCGTATGCGGTGACCGGTCACTTCATCCTTGGCTCCTTCGAGGTCGGCGGCTTCTTCTTCGTTGCGCACGTCAAAGATGGCCGAACTTACCCGCTGTTCCTTCCTGGTCTTCTTGTCGATCCACAGCGGGCGGACGTCTTTTGAGTAGAAGAACCAGCGATACTTGAAATCTGGATCCTCGCTCACTCCATGGGACGGATAAAGCGTGGCACGGATCTGTTTCAAAAGTACCTCCAGATCCGGGGAAGGATTTTCGACCACATGACCGAAGACGGCGCAGATTTGGTTACGATGAGACGCGGAGATGATGGATTCGTAACGATCGGGATCGGCAAGGTGCAGCAACGCGGAATGAATGCCGCAGACTTTTTCGACCGCAAAGGTGTCACCTTTGGGAACTCCCTCATAGATCGCTGAATGGCAAATCTCCGCGATTCGCCGTTTGAGCGCTGTGACGTCCGTGAAGCCGGGCTCTCTGGTGACAAGCTTCAACACGCGCAGTGCCGCCACAATCTCATAGTACTTGTTTCGCAAATACCAAGAACCCGGGTTCGCGATAGTATGAGGGTCATTAAAGAAAAAGCGTTCGCCGCTGGAGGTTTCACGGTCACGAAACCATCGTTGTGCATAGGATCGTTTCTTTGCCGCACTGATGTTCTCCATCGGCATCGCCCAGAGGTATTCCACGTTGGCAAAAACGATCTTGGTTTCCTCAGACGCACCGTCAAACTGCGCCAGGACTTTCGTTTCAAAAACCACGTCTGACGACTCATCGGCCGCTGCGATAAATCGTTCTTCAATGTCGTCCCAGGCAGCGTCCAGATTGAGCCGCCCGTCATGAAGTGTGATGTAGCTTTTCCGCTGGAGAACGAACCGCTCAAGAAACTCGTCGAAGACGCGATAGGAGTGAAAGCGGCCCCAGTCGAAGGGGGCTGTGATGCGGCGTTGTGGGAGACTCATGCTAAGAGCGTGGTTTTTTCCGTTTTATCTCCACCACCAGCGGGGCGGTGAGCTTTTCGTAGAGGGTGAAGAGGTGCTCGACGCGGGCGCGGTCGTTGGGGAAGGGTTCACGGCGGTAGCAGCGGTCCACGGCGCGGTCGAGCTCGGCGTGGGCTTTGGCCAGGGCGGGGGGCATGGTCACGGGGTCGTAGATATCCGCCAGGGTGCAGAGAGGAGCGCGGGCAGTCCGTTTCATGGGGCTTCGCGGCTGGTTTCTATTGATTCAAACCACTGACCGCCTTCCTCAGCACTTCTTTCACGAAGTCAGGGATCGCCATCCCAGCCTCTGCGGCATCGGCTTTCAGCCGTTCATACTCCTGGGTTTCATCGCCTTGCCAAAGGAGGTCCACCCGGCGGAGCTGCTTCATGGCTACGTGGGTGTGATTATCGGGGTAGGCCCAGTAGCAGGTCAGGCAGACTTCCCGGTCTTTCCGATCACGCCAGTTATCGCACTGGCTGCAAAACCAGTTCTTCGCACTGTTGGCTGAGCCGCAGAGCAACATGAAGTCCTCTGGCAACATGGCCTCGGACTCACCAGCCACTTCGAAGGGCACGCGGTGGTCAATCTGCAAGGCGGCCTCCGGCATCTCTTCGAGGTAGATGAAGCAGCGGCAGCCATACTTGGTGATGAGTGCATCCTTGATCTGCTTGGAAAGGCCGGTGCGTCCGTCGAACCGTCTCACCTTGAGATTTGTTGTGTCTCCAAACCGATAGGCGGCGATTTTTCTGCCATCAGTGCCAACGACCGTGACGCGCTCAATGGGAATGCCGTGCTCTTTCACATCACGGGCCGCACGCGGCGGGTGGTTGTAGCCGTAGAGGTTCTTGAGCTCCTCCGTGGTGATCTGGCCGTGCTTGAGAATGTGCGTGATGACGGTCTTCGGCCGTTTGGCGGTGACCGACCGGCACAAATCCAGGAACTCTTTTGGATAGTCCTCTTTGGGCATGGCTGTCGCTCAGAAAAGTTCCGGCTGCAGGGCGGTGCAGCGCTTGATGAGGCGTGAGGAGATGGTTCCAACTTCAGCCGCAAGAGCGGGGGAAAGGTAAAGGGACTCGACGGTGTGCTCCTCACGCCCGAGCAGGGTGGCCTGGGATGAACGCCCCGCCTCCAGTTCGATGTGAGTCAGGCCAAGGTATTCGGGGAGGGTTTCTCCATAGGCCTTGTCCCCGGTGCGCCCGTCATAGCTGATGGCGTAGCGCAGGCCTCGGGAGTTCAGCCCGTCCAATGCCACAACGAAGTCATCAAACGAAAGCCCGGCCAGGTAGCGTGAATCCCTTTCGCCAGAGGTTCCCTGGTAGGGCGGGTCCATGTAAATCACGTCATCGTCGTCCGCGGCCTCCAGCACATCGCGGAAGTCATGGGAGGTGACGACGGTTTTGCCCCGCAGCAGCATGGAGACGGCCATAATGTTCTGCCGCATGGTTTCCGGGCGTGTGCCCAGGCGGCGCTTGTCCGGGCTCTGATTGAACATGCCCTCGCTGTTGTAGCGGACGGCACCCTTGATGCATCGTGCGAGGAGATAGAGAAAGAGCTTGGGCTCCTGGGTCCGGTTGAACTTTTCCCGCACGGTGTAGAAGTGCTCCAAAGCGTCATCGGCATCACCTTTCCAAAGCTCGGCATAGGCGTCCGCCAGCTCTTCTGGCCGGTGGATCATGAGGTTCAGCAGTTCGGCCAACGGCTTGTTCAAGTCGTTGATCCAAAAACGTTCAGCGCGCATGTGTGCCGCGCAGGCCAGAGTCAAGGCTGCGGAACCGGTGAAGGGATCCACCAGCCGCCGCATTTTCACCGGCAGGAATTTCAGGATCAAAGGCGCCAGGGCACGTTTGCTGCCCTGATATTGGAAGGCTTGCGGCACATTCATGGTAGTTCTCCTGATGTTTTAGCCGGACGGGCGATGTTGTCACGCCCGCAATAGCCGGCGTGATTTTCTTGGGCAGGGCTTTTTCCACACGGGGCGGGCGTGGGCTTTGTCGAGGTCCTGGCCGGCGCTTTTGTGCTCGCCGAGGAGTTTGCCGGGCCAGAAGACGTCTATGGCGCCCCAGTTGCCGGAGAGTTTTTTCACGGGCTCCTCGAAGGAGGCGACGGTGCGGCGGCGGATGCCGAAGATGTCGAAGAACTCGTTCCAAAAGGTCTGGCGCTCGGCGGCCTCGCGGGTCTCGGTTTTCCAGTCGTTGCCGAACTTGATGGCGCGGTGCTTGATTTCGTTCCAGGAGAGGGGCATGGCGGGCGAGCGTAGGCGGAGAAGGCGGGCTGGGAAGGGGGAAGTGCGCGTTCGTTGTCCAGGCTTGCGCGCGCTGAGGAAGCGGGCAACGCGGGGTGAGGCGCCGCCAAAATACCCGCTGGCGGAGCGGGAGGAAGCATGTTTCTTGCGCCCATGAACCAGGAGCCGCCGCAACCGCCGCCGCAGCGCTGTGTGTGTGACCGCGAGTACACGGGCGGCTGTGCCTGGATGCTGGGATTGCTGATGTTGCCTGGAGTCGTTGTGTTGTTGTATCAGGCGCTGGTGCTTTTGGGCCTGGTGCGGGATGCGGTGATGACGGCGGAATTCGCCGTGCTGCTGCTGGCGGCGTGCGGGGCGTGGTGTCTGACGCTGCTCTTCAGCGGGCCGGAGCGCCGCCCGCTGGGCTGGCTGCTGCTGGGGGCCTTTGTGCTGGCCGGGGCGGTGTTTTTATTCATTCTGCCGCTCAAGTTGCCGCGCCTGCCGGACGGCATGGTGCTGCTGGTTCTGGCGCTGGCGGGCCTGGGGGCTTTCCTCGTCGTGGCGCTGCGTGTGCTGTCGGGAAATTGGGGGCGGTGAAGCCGCACCTCCGAAAGCGCGGATGTCCGGCCGATGCCTTCGGGCATTTGCTGCCGTGGTTTCCTTTTTCCGTCCGCTCCGGGCTGCCAGACAACTTCCGCGGCTTCTGTGCTTGCGCCCCCCCGGTGAAGCGCGCGCTGGCAGCATCACCCGCCCCGCCGCCGTAGATTTGGGCGGCTGATGAAGCTGCTCCTCCTCGCCTCCCTCATCCCCATGCCGGCGCTGGCCGCTGAATACGCGCTCACTTTTGAGCGCGATGCGCGCCCGATCGTGAAGGCGCACTGCACGCATTGCCATGGCGAGGAGGAAATACCCGAAGGGGGTGCGGATCCGCGCCCGCGGCCAACGAGGACGTGGCAGTCATGGTGGCGAGCGTGGCGAGGAGCCGGCGGCGATTCATTCAAGGCAGTCGGATTCGATGCGGCGGTCCTTTCAATGAGGAGGATCCGGTCAGCACACGAAGATTGGCTGACTTTCCGCGCATCGTCTCACCGGATGACTTCCGCTATGACAGCGATGGTTCCGCACGCCAGGGTTCCAGGCCGCCCGCTCAATCACCCGCGACATGGGAGGCGTGCTCCTCCGAGGCTTCCTTCGCGCCAGCCTTCATGAACATCTCGACCGCGCCATATAGCGCGGTCCAGGCTGCACGCGTCTCGGGGGTGAAGTCTTTGTCGAGTGTCGTCTGCAACATGTCCAGAAGCGCCGCGCCAACGATGGCATAGTGTCCGTCCTTGACGCCGTAGTCCGCGTGGCGGGCGCCCATGGCCTTGAGTTCGAGTTCCAGCCCCAGCGGGCGCTCCAGCATGGCGATGAGCACGCCCAGCATGTCGAGCAGCTTTTTGGACTGCGCCTCGATGTCGCCCTTGAACATGGGCCGCAGCTCCGGGGCGATCTCAAACAGGCGCTTGTAAAACACCAGGGCCGCCAAATGCTCGTGGCGTCCGAGTTCTGCGAAAGATTTCCGGATGAGATGGACTTGATGCGGGTTCATTGGAGGCAATAAAACACATCCCGGCCTTGAAGGACATCCGACTTTAGTCGGATGGTGTTTTGAACAAGACATGCCATCATCCACCATGCAGAAAAAAATCCTCATCATCGAAGACCAGGCGCCCATGCGCCGGAACCTGGCGCTCATGCTCGAACTGGAAGGCTACCAGGTTTGCGTGGCGGAAAACGGCCGCGCCGGGGTCGAAGCCGCGCGCAAATCCCGGCCCGATCTCATTCTCTGCGATGTCATGATGCCGGAGATGGACGGCTACGGCGTCGTCCAGGCACTGCGCGAGGACGACAGCTTTGCCAACACTCCCTTCATTTTTCTCACGGCAAAAAGCGAGCGGGCCGACGTGCGCATGGGCATGAATTTCGGCGCTGACGACTACCTCACCAAGCCGGTGGTTCGCGACGACCTCCTTGCAGCGGTGCAAACACGGCTCGACCGCGCTGAGGCGCTCCAGCAGCGCATCACCGACAACCAGGGTTTCAGCCCCGACTTCGAGCGGCCCGACCTGCTTCAGCGCGCTTACGGACTGACCGGCCGCGAGGCGGAGGTCCTCCTCTGGGTGGCGCAGGGCAAAAGCAATTCCGATGTGTCCGCCATTCTCGAAATGAGCGAAAAGACCGTCAAACAACACCTTGGCTCCTGCTTTCAAAAAATGGGGGTTGAAAGCCGAAGCGCGGCCGCTGTGATGGCCTTGGAGGCGTTGAACACCAAGTGATCATCAAGCGCTCCCGCGCGCGCGCTGCGCCCGATGACTCCGTCCTAATCCTCGCGCTCCGCCCTTGCCCGGCGCGCCTTTTCACGCGCGGGCGGAGAGTATTCCGCAGCGGGTGAGACGGCCCAGGAAATGTCCGCCATGACTGGGGCGGACTTGGCATGCGGGTCGCCGCTCGTGGCGAGGTAGTTTTTCAGTTCGTTCGCGAGATCACGGATGACGCCGCGCCGCGCGGAATCGTGAAACAGGTTCGTCATTTCAAAGGGGTCGCTGTCGAGGTCGAAGAGCGCGGGATCATCCGTGGGCGAGAGCACCAGCTTGTGGCGGCGGGTGAACACAGCCACCCAGCCGCCGGCAGCCTTTTCACCACCGCCGATGCGCACGAAAGCCCGGTCTTTCCACCCCTCGGGCGCGCCTCCATCCTTGAACAGCGCCGAGGCGTCGCGGCCCTGCATCACGCGGTTTGTCTTGAGGCCCAGCAGGCCGAGCAGCGTGGGTTTGAAATCCACCGTGCCCAGCGCCTCATGGATGACCGTGCCAGGCGGGATGATGCCCGGAGCGGCGATGACAAAAGGAATGCGCGCGCTGCCCTCGCAGGGGATGCCTTTGTTGTGCCGGCCATGCTCGCCGCACATGTCGCCGTGGTCGGAGGTGAAAATGAGCATCGTGTTGTCGAACTGGCCGGTCTCCCTCAGCGCGGTGATGAGGCGGCCGACATTGTCATCTATGCACCTCACCATGCCGAAATACTGCGCCATCTGGCGCTGGTTGAAGCGGTCCTCCAGCACCTGGGCGAAGGAGGGCAGCCGCGCGCCTTTCGCGAGCGCGGACTGCGGCTGCTTGAAGGCAGAGGGGTCAAACATCGTGTCGTAAGGCGCGCGCACGGTGTTCGGCCCGTGCGGGTCGGGGATGCTGACCATGAAGCAGTATGGAGCGGCGCGTTTCTGGCGCACAAACTCGATCACGCGGTCCATCAGGAAGTCGGTGGTGAAGGACTTCTCATCCGCGCCCTCGGTGCTGTAAACCGGGCGGCCCCGGTCATCCACGGAGAGCACCTTGGGGCCGTTTTCATCCATGCCGAGCTTTTTCCAATGGCCGCGGTTGAACATGAAGCGGTTGTCCGCGAAGCCAAACCTGCGCTCCGGCGCCCAGCCTGGCTTCGCGTCACCGTCGAGGTGCCATTTGCCCGCGTAGCCTGTTTCGTAACCATTCGCAGCGAGCACGGCGGCAAAGGTCTCCATCGTGTCGAGCATGGGCACGTCATTGCTGATGCTGCCGGTGTTTTGCGGATACATTCCCGTCATCAATGCCGCGCGGGAGGGCGTGCAGACCGGTGATGTGGCGTAGTAGCGCGCGCAGACCGCGCCGCGCGCCGCGATGGAGTCTATGTGCGGCGTGTCCACCTTCACTCCTTCTCCCCAGATGAAGGCCTGGTCAGGCGGCAGCAGCGCGCGGTAGCAGCCGAGCGTGCGGAAGTTGTGCTCATCGGTCTGGATGATGATGACATTTGGCGTGGCTCCCGTGCTGAGAATAGGGATGAGCAACAATACTGACCTGCAAAGACTAGTGATTCGACTCATGCCTTCTGAACGCGCGATGTCTTTTGATGTTGCCGCTGCCTTGTCACGACACCGTGAATACGGTTATCAATGGGTTTGGAAACGCGAACTCAGGGCGTGAGCGCGGGCAGGCCAACACTCAGTCCCGAGGCATCTCGAAGTTCGAGGTGTTCGATGACGATGGTGCCGGGAGCGTTGCCGGGATCCAGACGCAGTGCGGTAAGCCTTTCAACCGGCAAAGTGAGGCCTTGGTCGTGGGTCTGCCCGTCGTGGATGATGGGGAAAGCGACAGTGCGCTCTTTATGGAAGGTCTGGCCGGGAGAATCGCAGTAATAGAGCAGGCCGCCGCCTGCCCCAGTGCTGCTGAGGCGCAGTGTAAAAATCAGCGGGCCGCGCATGTCCTGTGGCAGATCACGGGTTGAGATATAGGGATCTCCACCGGTAGAGGTGATGACGAGTGCGCCGTTCTTCGCACTTAGCCTGGCATGCTGACTCGCCTGCCATCCGGAGCGAAGCATGGTATTTGCCCTGGCCTTTCCTTTCGTGGCTGTTGAAGTTTTGGCAGGGTTTTTGTTGCTCTGTATGCCTTCGAGTTCGGGATGATACTTCGCCGGATCAAACGCCGGGTTCGGCACGGGCACGACGGCTTTCGTTTCGGCGAGGAAGCCTTCGATCAAGGCATCGAGTTCGGCCACGAGCTCGGGTTTGGCGGCGGCGAGGTTGTTTTTCTCACCGAGATCGTCGCGAAGGTTGAAGAGCAGATGGAGATGCGCGCCGTTTTCACCGCCGTGGAAGATGCGGATGAGTTTCCAGTCATCGCGATGCACTGAAACGGCTGGCGGCAGCCAGTCCGGCACGCCGGGCGCATGCGGGAAGTATTGAAACACCGCCTTCCCCGCCAGCGCATCGCCCTTCAGCGCGGGAAGAATGCTGTGGCCGTCGAAAGTAGCCGTCTCGCTCCGCGAGACGAGCTGAGGACTCCCGCTGTCAGAGAATGCTTTCGATGAATCGGATGTTTTCTTCGCGAGCAAAGCGCTTGGCTCATCTCGCGGAGCGAGATGGCTACTTTGCAAACTCTCCATCAACGTCGGATAAAAATCTTCGCTCTGGATGATGGCATCGCTGCGGCTGCCGGGTTCCGCGATGCCCGGCCACACGACCACGCAAGGCACGCGCGTGCCGCCTTCGAACATCGTTGCCTTGCCACCGCGCAGCGGGCGGTTGCTGGTGGGCGTGGCGCCATCGACTTCGTTGTACATGTTGCCGCCGTTGTCGGAGGTGAAGATGATGATGGTGTTCTTGGCGATGCCGAGACGGTCGATCGCGTCGAGCAGCGTGCCTATGGCGTCATCCATGCTCTGGATCATCGCCGCGTAGGTGGGGCTGCGCTGCGCGTCCTTCGGGTCGATGCGACCGCGATGCTTCTCGATGTTTGCCTTCTTCGCATCAAAGGGCGCATGCACGCTGAACATCCAGTAGTTCAGGTAAAACGGCTTTCCTTTCTGCTGCTCCATCCACGTCACCGCCTCCGCCGCCATGCGGTCCTCGATGTGCTCGCAGGGCGATTTCTCTTTGAAGTTCGCAAACTTCCACGGCGCGACAAAACTGCCCGCAGGCCCCGGCCCCGGATGATGCGGCAGATCGAAATCAAAGCCCTGCTGGAGCGGCGAATACGGCTCCGATCCGAGGTGCCACTTCCCAAAGTGCGCCGTGGCATAGCCCGCGCCCTTCAGCGTCTCCGCCAGCGTGCGATACTCCGTCTTCAACCGCGTGGGCGGGCTCGGCTGGATGGCTTTTTGGTTCGGAGCGGCCGTTTTCGGCATCGTGGTCTCCAAAACGACCCGCGGCTCGTGGCAATTCGGCGTCGTGATGCCCGTGCGTGCCGGGCTCAGCCCCGTGAGCAACGCCGACCGCGTCGGCGAGCACAGCGGACTCGCCGAATACGCCCGCGTGAACGTCATCCCGCGCTTCGCCAACCGCTCGACATTCGGCGTCTGGTAGAATGTCGTCGTCCCGTAAAGCGTCGTGTCACTCCAGCCGAGATCGTCCGCGAGGATGATGATCACATTCGGCTGCGCCGAGAAAGCGGGGAGCGAAGGGCTGAGGGCGGAGAGAAGGAGGATAAAGCGAAGCATCGCGACCTGAAACGTCGAAAGCCGGGCGGAGATTCCGGCAATGAGTGTGTCGGATTTGGAGAAGGTTGTGGCAATGGGGGCCAAGACAAAGCAATCTTGCCGGGCAGGCGAACTGCCGTTATCTATGCCGCATGACTTGGAAGGAAAACATCACCCGCTGGCGGAGCCTGACGCCGGAGGAGAAACTGCGCCGCAAGTGGGAGTCGATCCCGCAGGATGTGGCGCGGAGCATGGCCTTCGAGGGCGAGCCGGTGCCGGTGGAGAGGATTCGCGCGACACTCGCCCGGATCGAGCCACCCGCTTTGTTGAAACCACGCAAGGTGTCCTGAGCTTCACGGAGCTGGCACCTCTGCTCGCGGATCGCGTCGCCGTTGTCGAGGCTTCCGTCCTCGCGGGTGATTACGAAAAGCATCCGCTGGATGAGTGGTTGCTGCTGGATCTGCATCGCCGCATCTGCGTGGACCTTGTTCCCGAATGGGCCGGCAAGTGGCGGGACATTGAGGTGCATGTCGGCCGGTTGGAGCCCCCTCCGCCGTTTCAACTGCCTGTATTGATGCGTGACTACGCCCTGGACCTCCAGGCACGCTGGTCTGCCGCCACCGCAAGCCCCGATGACCTTCTGCTGGAACTTCTGGCCTTCGCGGAAGGCCGGTTTTTGACGATTCATCCCTTCCGAGACTTCATCGGTCGAACGATTCGACTTTTCCTCGTTGAGCTGCTTCGACGACTCGATCTACCCGAGGTGATTCTGGCCGCAGAGTCCGAAGGTGAACGGCAAACTTACTTTCAAGCCCTTGAGGCTGCCGACAAACTGGACTGGAGTACGCTGTTGGAGATTTGGAGGAAGCGCCTAGGGGCAGTCGAAGGGTAATCAGTTATCATCGTCAAAGTTGGGAATTGGCAACCTGAGTTCAAAACAAAGCCGTCTAAACTGTTGCCTCCAGTGACGTCTGTTATCCCTCGGCATTTTCTCGGTAAGGCGCTCAAAACTACCGTGAAACCAAGCTATTGTTATTCTCCCTGCTCGAAACTGGCGAGTGAGCCTTATCATACACTTCTCAACTTCAGAGTCTTCTGGTGCCACTTGTCGCCTGAAAGTTGATTCAGTTATCTCGTCCTGATGACGTTCGATAAATTCAAGCTCATCCAAAATGTGAATAGAATCGCGAACGTAATCATTCAGGAGAACCCGACACTGAAACCCAGATATCTCGCCGTTCACATAGCTGCGAATGAGCTCTTTACGGTGCTGCTCCACTTTCGATAGACCGTCTTTGCGATTCAATCCACGCAGCGAAGCATTTGGCGCAGTGCTTGAATCAAATCTCTGAAGTCTTAACAGCAGCCGTTGGAAGAAGTTAATGGCCATACATGGAAAATGCTCAGCTCGTTAGAGCAGCAGACTGCGCTACCTCGTCCCCGCCTTCAACTCAATCTCCTGAAACTCCGCGCCGCCTGCTGGCAGATGCACGCGCACGTGGATGACGCGGCCGGTGGTGGGGATTTGGAGGCGGTGGGTTTGCCAGTCGGGGGTGGATTGAAGGGGGAATGGGAGGCGGTTGGCGGGGAGGAAGTCTTTGTCGCCATCGAGTCGCCAGGCGAGGGCGGCTTGGCCGGTGGCGGTGGTTTTGAGAGTGATTTGAGCAGTGACGGGACCGGCGAGCTTGAGTTTGGCTTTGGTGATGAAGGTGGGCTTGGCAGAGTTTTCGGGCGTGAGGATGAAAAGGCCGTCTTTGGCGGTGAGCTTGCCGTTGCGGGCTTCCCACCCGTCAGTGGCGGAGGCGGCGGGCGCGGGCTTTTCAGCCTGCGGGGTGATGGTTTTGCCTTCGAGGTAGTGATCGAAGTAGTCGTTCCACGTCGCGGCCATGGGGCCGAGCGCCATGCCGGGTGGGTTCAGGCCATCGGCCCAGGTTTTGAGTTTCGCGCGGAGTCGCGTGGCGATCTCCGGATGCTTTGCGGCGAGGTTGTGCTTCTCCTCGCGGTCATTGGCGAGGTCGTATAGGTATTCGCGGTCGCCACCGCGCAGAAGTTTCCAGTTTCCTTCGCGAATGGCGCTCTGGGCCATCCAGCGCCAGTAGAGCGCGTTGTGTGGCGGTGCTTTGTTTTCGCCGGTGAGGTAGGGGAGAAGATTGACGCCGTCGAGGTCACCGTAGATTCGATTGGTAATCGAATCCTCAGAGCTTCGATTGCCAATCGAAGCTACTGCCGTGGCGGCCACATCGAGCGCACTCACGGGATGCTCATAAACCTGACCGCCGGGGATGGTGCCGGGCCAGGCGATGACGAAAGGCACTCTCATGCCGCCTTCGGAGAGCATGCCTTTTTCGCCATTCAGCGGTGTGTTGAGGCTGCCGTCCCAGCCGCCGGCATCACCGTCCAGCGGGGAATCCACCTTGTGAATCTTCAGAGGCGCGCCGTTGTCGCCAATGAAGAAGATGAGCGTCTTCTCTGTGAGGCCGTGTTTTTTCAATGTGCCAGTGATCAGGCCGACTCCGTCATCCATGGCGGCAATCATGCCGAGCGCGGCGCGGCGCCTTTCCGGCATCTCGCCGGGAAATCGGTCCTTGTAGCGCTGCGGCGCGTCGAGCGGTGTGTGCGGGGCGCGGTAGGCGATGTAGAGGAAGAACGGCTGGTCTTTGTGGCGGTCAATCACTGCGGCAGCGGCCTGAGAACAGGCGTCAATGTGATAAGCGGCGGGGGGCAGATCACTCATGGGGCGGTCCTGGCCGTCGGGGGTGATATTGGCGGCAAAGGGGCGCTGGGAGTTTTGGGAAAAGACATGAGTGAAGCCGTGGCGGGTGATCTCATGCGCGGGACCGAGGTGCCATTTGCCGAACTGGGCGGTGGCATAGCCGGCATCCTGGAGGCGCTTGGCAAAGGTGGTCTGCTCGTTGAAGCCATCGAGCGGGGACTGGTTCGACTCGACACCAAAGCGCGCCTGAAAACGTCCGGCGAGCAGCCCGGCGCGCGAGGGCACGCACTGCGGCGCGGTGCTGTAGCCGCTCCGCGCCACGACGCCGGACCTCGCAAGCGCGTCGAGATGCGGTGTTTTGAGGTCTTTTTGAATGCCGAGGATTCCGAGGTCGGACCAACCATGGTCATCGGTGTAAAAAACGATGAGGTTGGGCTTGGCAGGTTGTGCCAGCAGAGGCAAGCCGGATGCCATCACCATCAGAGTGAAAAGAAGACGGAACGATTTCATGACGCGCCTGGAAACGAATCGCGCACCGCAGACTCTCGGCAAACCGTGTGTCGGATTCGGCGGCCTGGAGCGGGCACCCGGGTTTGAAAATGAGGCATTGAGTCTGTGTTTTTCCGTCACTGGCATGATGCGTCTCGGATTCGCGCATCCTCTGCCGTATAAATGCTGGAAATGAAGGAATCCCGCCAGATGCCTCGCGCCTCTGCCGCACTCTCCGCCACGGGTGTGGCGCTGGCGTTCGGCATGGCATCCTGCGCTTTTGCGGCGCAGCCGGTGGACTTTGGAAAATACGTGCTGCCGGTGCTCTCGGACAAGTGTTTCCACTGCCACGGGCCGGACGCCTCGTCGCGGAAAGCGAAACTGCGGCTTGATCTGGAAGACGAAGTGAGAAAGCCGCGCTCGGATGGAACGGCGCTGATCGTGCCGGGGGATGCCGCCGCCAGCCTGCTCATCCAGCGCGTCACCAGCACCGATCCCGATGAAGTGATGCCGCCGCCGGATTTCGTGAAAAAACTCAGCCCCACCGAGCTGGCCGCGCTCACTGCCTGGGTGCAGCAGGGAGCGAAGTGGGAGGCGCATTGGGCGCATCAGCCTGTGCGTCGTCCGGCACTGCCGCCGGGCTTTGAGCACCGGCACCCGGTGGATGCCTTCATTGACGCCGCGCTCGCCAAGGCCGGCCTCACGCCCAACCCGCGCGCGGATGCCGCCACCCTGCAAAGACGCGCCGCGCTGGACCTCACGGGGTTGCCACCGTCGGACGAGTCAGACTTGTCTGACCTGTCGGACTTCATCCAAAAGCTCCTGAGCAGCCCCCATTACGGCGAGCGCATGGCGTGGGACTGGCTGGACCTCGCGCGCTACGCCGACTCGCACGGCTACCAGAAGGACAACCTGCGCAGCATGTGGCGCTGGCGGGACTGGGTGGTGGAGGCATTCAACCGCAACCTGCCCTTTGACCAGTTCACGATCCTGCAGCTCGCCGGCGACCTTTTGCCGCAGGCCGGCGTCGAGCAAATCCTGTCCACCGGCTTCAACCGCAACCACCGCCTCAATGCCGAGGCCGGCGCCATTGATGAGGAATACCGCGTCGAGTATGTGCTCGACCGCGTTGAGACCACGGCCACCGCCTGGATGGGCCTCACCGCAGGCTGCGCGCGCTGTCATGACCACAAGTATGACCCGCTCAGCCAGCGCGAGTTCTTCGCCCTGGCCGCCTTTTTCAACAACCTCGACGAGCGCGGTAATGACGGCGTCGGCCTCGTTGCCGAACCCGCCATCACGCTGTCGGTGGCTGGCATGGAGCGCGCCGTGGCTGAGGCCGAGTCCGCCGTGGAAAAAGCCGTGGTGGCTTTGGAAGCAGCCGCCCTTTCCGCCGACCTCGATGCCTGGGGCGCCATGCAAAAGCAGCGCCTCGAAACCTGCGGCCCGTGGCGCGTGCTGGAACCGTTGCAGGCGCTCGGCCAGGACAAGGGGTCCACCTTCACGCCGATGGCAGACGGCTCCCTTTTGTTCGGCGGAGCAAACCCGCTCAACGATGTCCACGAAGCGCGCCTCACTGTGCGTGACGGCTTCACGCTGCATCAGCTCCGCCTTGAAGCCCTGCCTGATGCCAGCCTCACCGGCGGAAGTCTGGCGCGCAGTTTCGACGGCGCGTTTTCGCTCTCCGGGCTGGATGTGGAAATCCACGGTGCCGCGCAAAAACTGCTCGCCTTTCAAGCCACGCACGCCGCGGATGAAAGCCCGCTGCATCACGCCACCGACGCCGATCCACTCACCGGCTGGCGCGTCCCAGGCGGTCTGCGCGAGCGGGTGCGAGCTGTCTTTGAGCTGGCTCAGCCCGTGCAGGTGAGGGCGGGCAGCGAGATCGTCATCCGGCTGCGTTACGAGTCGCGCGAGGAGCAGTTCATCATCGGGCGCTTCCGCCTCAGCGCGGGCGCGGCGGGGCTGAAAATGGATGCGGACGAAATGCCGCAGTCCCTCGCCGAGGCCGTGCGTCTGGGCGATGCCGAGTCCCTGCGCGCCGCTTACCGCGAAACCGCTCCCAATCTCGCCCCGCTGCGCGCCGCACGGGATGCCGCGCGCGCCACGCTCGCTGACGCGAAAGCCGCCGCCACCACGCAGGTCATGGTCATGCGGGAGCGCCCCGGCGAGCCGCGCGCCACGCATGTGCTGAAGCGCGGCCTTTATGACCAGCCCGGCGAGCGCGTGCAAGCCGACGTGCCCGCCTTCCTCGGCCTGCCCCTGCCGGATGACGCACCGCGCGACCGCCTCGCCCTCGCGCGCTGGCTCGTGGACCCGCGCCATCCACTCACGGCGCGCGTGGCGGTGAACCGCCTTTGGCAGATGCTGTTCGGCGCAGGGCTGGTGCGCACGCCGGAGGACTTCGGCTTTCAAGGCGGGCGCCCCACGCATCCCGAATTGCTCGACTGGCTCGCCGCTGAGTTTATGGAAAAAGGCTGGGACATCCAGGCCATGCTGCGCCTGCTCATGACCTCCGACACCTACGCACGCTCCGCCGCAGCCACTCCTGCGATGCTGGAACGTGACCCAGAGAACCGCCTCCTGGCCCGCGCCACGCGCTTCCGTCTCCCCGCGCCCATGCTGCGGGATCAGGCGCTCGCCGTCAGCGGCCTGCTCGTGCCGCGCCTGGGTGGCCCGCCGGTCAAACCGTATCAACCGCCCGGCCTTTGGGAAGCCGTGGCCGGCGTCAACAGCAACACCGTCACATACATTCAGGATCATGATGAAAACCTGCGCCGGCGCAGCCTTTACACCCTCTGGAAACGCAGCGTGCCGCCGCCAAATATGATGCTCTTCGACGCCGCCGCGCGCGAGGTCTGCTCCGCTTCCCGCCCGCGCACAAACTCGCCTTTGCAGGCCCTCGTCACGCTCAATGACACCACCTATGCCGAGGCCGCGCGCGTGCTCGCGGGGCGGGTGCTCTCGGAGGCGAAAGACGATGCCGCGCGCATCAGTCGGCTCTGGCGCATCGTGCTCGCACGTCCGCCCGCGCCGCAAGAAAGCGCGCATCTCACCGCGCTGCTCCAGCGCCAGCTTGCGCGTTATCAAGCCGACCCCGGCCTTGCCAAAAGCCGCGTCAACATCGGCGAGTCCCCTTTGCCCGCGCATCTCGACCCCGTCGAACTCGCCGCCTGGACCGAGCTGGCGGAAGTGATGCTGAACCTCGACGCCACCCTCACCCGGCCATGAACTCCGCCCTGCACCGCCGTGTTTTCCTCCAGCAAACCGCCGGCCTTGGCATCGGTGCCACCGCCTTGCAAACGCTGTTGCATGGGGAGCAGCATGGGGAACAGGCGTCCAGCCTGTCCCTTCACCACCCGCCCAAAGCCAAACGCATCATCTATCTATGCCAGTCCGGCGCGCCCTCGCAGATGGATCTCTTCGATCCCAAACCGGCGATGGCAAAGCGCTTCAACGAAAACCTGCCCGAGTCCATCCGCAAAGGCCAGCGACTCACCACCATGACCAGCGGCCAGACCCGCTTCCCCGTGGCACCGAGCATTTTCTCATTCAGCCGTCATGGCCGCAGCGGCATGGAGATCAGCGAGCTCCTGCCGCACACCGGCAGCATCGCCGACCGCATCTGCCTCATCCGCTCCATGCACACCGAGGCCATCAATCACGACCCGGCCATCACCTTTCTTCAGACCGGCTTCGAGCAGGCCGGCCGCCCCAGCCTCGGCGCCTGGCTCAGCTATGGCCTGGGTTCGGTGAATGCCGACCTGCCCGCCTTTGTCGTCATGCTCTCGCGCGGCAGCGGTCGACCGAATTGCCAGCCGCTCTACGACCGCCTCTGGGGCAGCGGCTTTTTGCCCTCGCGGCATCAGGGAGTGAAATTTCTCGCCACGGGTGATCCAGTGCTGTTTTTGCAAAACCCGCCCGGCTCAAGCCTGGAGGCGCGTCGTGAGAACCTCGACAGCATTGCCGCGCTCAACCATCTGGAGCACGAGCGACTGGGCGATCCCGAGACTCTCACGCGCATCGCCCAATACGAGATGGCCTTCCGCATGCAAACCTCCGTGCCCGAGGTCACCGACCTCAGCGACGAGCCCGAGAGCACCTTCCACCTCTATGGCGAAAAGGCGCGCCAGCGCGGCACCTATGCCGCCAACTGCCTACTCGCCCGCCGACTGATCGAAAAGGGCGTGCGCTTTGTGCAACTCTACCACATGGGCTGGGACCAGCACAACGCCCTGCCAAAACAAATCCGCGGCCAATGCCATGATACGGACCAGCCCAGCGCCGCGCTTGTAAAGGACCTCCACCAGCGCGGCCTGCTGGAGGACACGCTCGTCATCTGGGCCGGCGAATTTGGCCGCACCATCTACAGCCAGGGCGAGCTGACCGCCGACAACTACGGTCGCGACCACCACCCGCGCTGCTTCAGCCTCTGGCTGGCTGGCGCGGGTATCAAGCCGGGGCACATCCACGGAAGCACCGATGACTTTTGCTACAACATCGAAGCCGACCCCGTGCATATCCACGATCTGAATGCCACCCTGCTGCACTTGCTCGGCCTGGATCACGAGCGCCTCACCTGGCGCCACCAAGGCCGCGACTTCCGTCTCACCGATGTGCATGGGCACTTGGTGAAGGGGATTATGAGTTGAGGTGTGCCGCACCGTCCGCTCATCGAAAATCAGTTCCGCCTGCTTGTGTGGCAGTTGTGCTGTTGTACAAAATCATCATCCGTTTTTCGTCCCGCGGATGAGCATTCAAATGTGGCGTTCGGGACTCAGGGGTGGCTCTGCGCGGCAGTGAATACCGCCTCCGAAATCACCCTCGGTGGAACTGAATGGCGGCGATTTTTTCCGCCATGTCATGACTGGCGCAAAAGACAACCTCGGCGGCGGCGGCGCGGCTGATACGGGCGCGCATGGAGACGATCTCGCCCAGACTAAGTCCGTCCACATAGGCCTGCACGGGTCGCTGCACGGGTTCGAGATTATGAATCTCGACCGTGCTGTCCACGGAGAGCAGGGCGCTGCGCCAGTGGACCGGCTCCATGACATTCGAGCCGACGAGCAGCCAGGCGGGCGTGTCGGCCAGCAGCGGGCTGGCTCCCATGCTGCGGGCGTAGGCCGTGGAGCCGGCGGCGGTGGCGACCAGGGCGCCGTCGCTGATGAGCTTGGGAATGCGGGGGATGCCGTTGACTCTGACCTCCAGCCAGGCGCTCTGGCTGGTGGAGCGCTCCAGCCATGCGTCATTAAAACCGTGGGCGGTGCTGACTTTGCCATCGCGCCCTGTGACCTCCAAATAGAGCATGGGGAGCTGGCGCAGAATGACATCCCCTGGTGGAAAAGACCTGGCCAGAACCTCCTCCGGCGCGTTCATGAGGAATCCGAGGTGGCCGGCATTGATGCCAAAGAAAGGCCGCCGCAGGCGCCAATGCTCGCGGATGGCGCGGAGCATGGTGCCGTCCCCGCCAAGCACGGTGATGAAGTCCGCCGTATCGAGGGAACGGCCAGCGGGGAGGCGCTCCAGCCAGCTTTGGGCTTTGGCATTTTCAGCGGCGCACTGGATGCTGAAGGGCAGGCCTTTAAGACTGCCGCGCGCCCATGCGCCGGGATTTGGGGCGCGGTAGAGTCCGTAGCGGCGGATGTAGGAATGCGCGCGCGGATGCAGCAAGGAGAAGACGCCCTCCCCTTGCGCGAGTTTTTCGCGGATCAGCGTGCTGGAGGCGGTCTCAGCCAGATCGAAGACTTGGCAGCGCGGGGGCAAGTCTCCGGGATCCAGCGTGAAGCCGGGACGCGCGAGCACGGCGAAGGCGGCGTTTTGCCAGAGCCACGCGCCTTTCTCCCAGGAAAGCTGGATGGCGGAGCGCCCGTCAACACCACCGGCGACGAGATCCGCGCCGACGACATGCCAGACTTCACCGTCTGGCTCGAAGCGCGTCTGCAACTGGTGGTTCCGGCTGAAAGCGGACTGCTCCAGGTCGGACAAGTCCACAATGACACGCTCCAAGCCGCCGAATGTCAGATCGGCTAGAGTGGCGCGATAAACCGGCGGGATGGAGTCCGTGCCGGGCTTGTCAGGGCGCGGGCCGCAGGGAATGACGCGCACCTCGTCAAAGGCGGCAGCCAGTTTTTCCACGATGGCGCGGTGGTGGAGTCCGGGCGGGTTGAAGCTGCCCCCGAAGATGGCGATGCGCTTGGGCATGATGGGAGAGTGTGGCCCGCGTTCCGGGCGGCGGCAAGGCGCGTGTGACGCGGCGCAGTCAGGCCGCCGCGCGCGGGGTCACTGGCTGCCGCCTCGTCCGGAGGGATTCGGGTCAATGTCGAGCGGAATGGTGGCCTGCGGGAAGTCTTTGAGCGTCAGGCTGAAGAGGATGCCGTATTCCTTCAAGCCGCCGCGGTTGTCGCGCACCATGCCGCCGATGGAGGCCATCCAGCTCGAAAGGTCGCGGGTGATGCTGTAACTCTGAAATTCCATGACGCCGTCATCCATTTCAAAGATGTGGTTCATGCCGAAGCCCCAGTTGTCCGTGAGGCGGCTGTAGATGCGGGAGAAGACGAGGCTGGAGTCGCGGAAGAAGGGGCTGTTGCTCACATACTGGTGGCCGAGGGAGATCTGCATGTTTCTGCCGGGCATGAAGGTGACGCCCTGGTTCAGCTCGGTGAAGCTGCCGGTCTCGCCCTGGATCGGGAGCTGGGCGTCGAGCCAGAAGTTGACCCAAGGCACCGGGCGGAAAAAGAGCTCGTTGTAGAGGTTGGAGATGGAACGGTCGAACTCGGGGTCGCGCATGAAAAAGTCCACATAAGTGTTAAGTCCGGCCCAGGAGTAGGTCTGGTAAGGCTCGCTGGTGGCGGAGGTGAAGACGCCGCGCGCCTGGTTGGTGTAGTCGCGCCGGGTTTGCAGCAGATTGCGCACGCCGAGGCGGGCGATGTTCCAGGAGCGCAGGTCATCCACGGCGGTGAAGAGCTGCGGGTCAATGGAGCGCGGGCGCGTGGTGGGCGAGAGCCGGTCAATGGAGGGGAAGTTTTCCGGCTGCGAGGCGTCGAGATAGGAGAGGTTCAAATACGGCTGGATGACGTGGCGCAGACCGTCGAGCCCCCATTCGGGTTTCGAGAGGTCGGACCAGTTTTTGGAGACTTTGAAAGACACGTCCAGGCCGGCGTGGAAAAGCGTCTTGGTCTCGTTGTCCAGGCCGCTGACACTGCCGTCAATGTCCGAGTAATGGGTGACACCGGCGCCGACTCTGGGCACCACGTTCAGCCAGCCGAAGAATGTCTTCGGATACAGCAATTCCTGGTAAGTGTGCAGGCGCCCGAAGCCGGCACCCTCAAGCTGGGCGGTGACAAAACTGGTGTTCCCGGGCGGGACGAGGGTGCGAATGCGAAGCAACTCGGCATGGAGGAAATCCTCCTCCGGGTTGCCCAGCTCGTCCTTGTAGATGCCGGCGCTCAGGGAGCCTTGATGGTAGAGCCCGGTGCTCCACAGAGGGCGGCGGATGAAGTCCACGGAGAGCTCCGGCAGCTTGGTGCCCACATCATAGAAGTCGTTGGCCTGGAAGCGGGCCATGAGCGTGGCCACATAACGCGGGTCAGTGTGGACGAGGGAGATTTGATTGTCCGGCTCGGGAGTCTCGCGGAAGTCGTTGAAGTAAAAGTCCTCGTAGAAGTGGGCGTCGCTGATCTTGTTGATGTCGAAGTCCAGATACCAGGTGCTCTTTTGCGGGCCGGGCAGGTAGATGCGGTGCTGGAAGTTCACCCTGTAGCGGTCCTCTCCGACGGGATTGCGCGCCACGCTGGTGCGGTTCTTATCCGCGTCGGTGTCGTACATGTAATAAAGCGTCAGCGTGCCGAAGTTGTCGCGGTTTTCCCGGTGGCGCAGGGAGAGGAAGTCCGCGCCCGCGCCGACGCCGCGAGCGGAGCGCAGATCGAGGCGGTATTTGGCCAGCGTGTGGTCGCCATGCAGCACCCCGTACTGATTGAGAAGGAAGGCGCCCCAGCGGCTCTGGTAGCCGGGCGTGAAGCGGTAGCCCACCTCGTCGGTCAGAGGCTGCGAGAGATAGGGCAGGTAGAAAACCGGCGTGTCTCCGGCGAAGACGGTGACCTTTCTCATCACAATTCGGTCGCCGGGATAGACCGTGAAGCTGCGGGCGCGCACTCGGAAGTTCGGATCGGCAAGATCGTGCGTCGTCAGATAAGTCGTGCCGCCTTCCACGCGATCAATGAATTTCGTCTCGGTCTCAAACTTCTCCGACTGGTAAAAAAAGCTGCCCGTGTCCATCGGAAAGGAGCTGCGCACAGCGTCACCGCTCAGTTCCCCGGAGTTCACATTGTACAAGATGTTGTCCCCGCGGTAGGTCGTGCCCGCCTGCCAGATGACCACGTTGTCACGCGCGATCACCTCGCCCGTCGCGGCATTGTAGCTGGCGTGGTCGCAGCGAATTTCCACGTCCGCGTAACTGATGCTCACATCCCCCTTCGCGATCGCCAGGCCCGTGTCGGGGTCATAGGTCGTCTCCATGCCCTCGATGTTCAAATTGCTCGTCAGCGAGTCGAAGAATGCCTGCCCTCGCGCGCCTGCAGCCATCAGCAGGCTGGCAAGGACGAGCGCGGCGCGGAGTCGGGAGGAAATCATGATGCCGGGAGGAATGAAAATGAAATGTCCGGGCCGGGTTCGCCAGCCGGGTCAAAACGCGCATTCCATAGGCCAGGGCCTCCAAAGTGACAAGAAAAACGAAACGGAAATCCAGCCCCCGCCTCAGTCCTCCCCGCCCGGCCCGCCGCGCCACGCGCAAACGCCCCGCTTCCCCGGATGCTCCACAAACTCCAGCATCCGTAGCGCCGGGCCGCTCCACTCCCGCCCGCGCGCCAGGGAGACAGCCTGGGTGAGATTCCTGCCCGAGCAAAAGAGCAGCCGGAACATCTCCTTGAGTTCCGCGCGCTCCGCCGCAGTGAAGCCCTGCCGGCGCAGGCCCACGACATTCAGCCCGGTGACGCGGTTCGTGCGCATCGCCGCGCAAAAATGCGGGATGTCCTTGCCGAAGCTGCCGTTCCCCTGCACCACGCAGGAGTCGCCGATGCGGATGAACTGGTGAAAGACCGCCCCGCCGCCGATGAAGGTGCGGCTGCCCACCCGCACATGGCCCGCCAGCAGGCAGGCATTGGCCAGGATGTTGCCATCCCCCAGCTCCACATCGTGCCCGAGGTGCGCGCCCACCATGATGAAATTCCCGTCGCCGACACGGGTGACCGACCCCGGCTTGCTGCCGCGGTGGATCGTCACATGCTCGCGAATGATGTTTTTTTCACCGATGACCACAGAGCTTTCCGTCGCCGGATCATAACCCGTGTCCTGCGGCTCCCCGCCGATCACCGCCCCCCGGCCCACCACGGTGCCCGCGCCCAGCACGACCCTGCCCGCCAGTTGCGCGTGCGCCTCGATGCGGCAGCCGGGGCCGATCTCCGCCGGGCCGTCAATCACCGCGTACGGCCCCACTTCCACATCTTCGGCGAGGCGGGCGGCGGCATGAACAATGGCGGTCGGGTGGATCATTGGCGGCGAGTTTATCGGCGGGAAAAGCGCGCCTTCAACTCAAACTCCGGCGCCACACGCGCGCGCCCGCTCAACTGCAAATCTCCACCGCCTGACGCAGGGAGGCCAGCTTGTCCGGCTGTTTCGGGATGAACTCCTGGCCGAGGAAACCCTTGTAACCGGTCTCCCGGATGGCTTTGACGATCGCCGGGTAGTGCAGCTCCTGCGTGCCGTCTATCTCCGCGCGTCCCGGCACGCCGCCTGTGTGGTAGTGGCTGAAAAAGGCGTGCCGGGCGCGGATGGTGGCGATGACATCCCCTTCCATGATCTGCATGTGGTAGATGTCATACAGCAGTTTGAAATGCTCCGAGCCGAGCTTTTCACACAAGGCCGCGCCCCAGGCGCTGCGGTCGCACATGTAGTCCTTGTGGTTCACCTTGCTGTTGAGCAGCTCCATTGTCAGCGTCACGCCCAGTTTCTCCGCCAGGGGCAGCAGGCGGCGCAGGCCCGCCGCGCAGTTTTCCAGCCCCTGCTCATCGCCCATGCCGTCGCGGTTGCCGCTGAAGCAGATGATGTTTTTGAAGCCCGCCTCCGCGCTGGTCTTCATCAGCGGCTCGTAGGCCTGGACGAGCAGGTCGTGGTGCTCCACGCGGTTGAAACCGTGCGGGATGCTGCCGATTTTTTTGCCATCCGGCCCCTGCGCCGTGGGGAAACTGACCATTGCGCAATGCAGGCCGTGCTTTTTCAACACCGGGAAATCCGGCGGATCCAGCAGCTCCACGGACTCGATGCCAATATCCTTCGCCGCCGCGCACATCGCGTCCAGGGAGATGTCCTTGTAACACCACTTGCAGACTGAATGGCGCAGCCCGCCCGCGCCGCCGGCGGCCCAGGCCTGCTCCCGGAGCAGAGCGGCCGCGGCGCTGGCGCCGAGCGTGGTGGAAAGAGTGCGGCGGAGGGCGGTGCGGCGGGTCAGAAGCGGCGGTTGCATGAGCGCAAGCTATCCAGGACAGCGCGGCAAGTCGAGCCATCATTTCCGCCTGCCGGAAAGATCGCAAAGGCGCGGGACAACCTCATCACGCGCACGACCATGCATGAATGCGGCTGAACATGGCGGAGACATTGGTCCGCGTGGAGCGGCATCAATTCCTGGACCCCGGCGCATGCGGCCAGCCGCAAACGCCCCGCCGTACGTTGGCGTGTCACCCGCGCAAGTCGTAGCACAACAGCGCCGGACCGCTTTTTCTGTCCAGACTGCGCTCGTGCTGGCGCACATAGAGCAGGCCCCGGCTGACGACCGGCATGGACCAGGTGTTCAGCGCGTAAAACAACTGTGTCCGGGCCGATTCCTCCAATCCTGCGGCGCTCATCCTCAGCCAGTGCAGGCTGCCGGTCTCACCGAGGCAGAGAAAGTCCTCCCCGCAGCGCAGCAGATTCGCGCGCAGGATGCTCAGACGGACCGGATTGCTCCGGCCCTGCGCCTGTGCCAGCGCCGCATCCTCCCATTCCAGATTTTTTCCCCACGCTTCCCCGCCAGTGGCGGCATTCACACAGACGAGGCGGCTGTTGTTTTCCCGCTCGCCATCCACCGCGTAAAGATGCCCCTCATGATGCACAGGCGTCATCCAGTGAACACCGATCTTCGACGATCGCCACGCCTCGCGCGCCTTGAAGTCCGTGTCATATTCCACCATCACTCCGCCGAGCGGGCGGTTCTTCGGATAGCAGGTGGTGACAAAGACACGGTTCATGCCTGGAATGACCACTGGATTTGATGCCGTGGCGGAGATGTAGTCATCCGCGCGCCAGGGGAAGCGGTCGTGCAGCGCGCCGGTCTCCGGATCCATGCACATGAGTCCGCCGGTCGGTGGATCACTCTCGCCTCCGGCAAAAACGAGCACCTTGGTTTTGCCGTGAATCTCCGCCAGGGTCGGCGAGGCATAACTGGCGCCCCACTCGTCCTCCACCTTCCAAACCACCGAGCCCGTTTTCAGGTCAAAGGCCGCCACGCTTACTCCCTTCGAAGCCAGCTTGCGCGCGCGCTCGCGCTTGTCCTCGAAGCTGTCGAAGGGTTCCTCCTTTCCGCCCACCTGGACGATCACTTTGCCCAGCGTGATGAGCGGCGACGAACCATGACCAAAAAAGTCCTGCGGCACATTGTAGTCTTTCCGCAGATCGCGCCTCCACAGCTCGCGGCCCGTCTCCAGGTCCAGCGCGTGCAGCATCGAAGTCACCCCCAGCACCACCACCACGCCCTCCGCGATCACGGGGCTTCCGCGCGGACCGTTGCCAAAGCCATAGCGGTCCTGGTAGCTGATCGGATAATCAAAACTCCAAAAGCGCCGTCCGCTTTCCGGATGCAGGCATTCCACTGTCTCACGCCCCTCCAGCGCGTGGAAGATCACCAGCCGCCCGCCTGCGATGGCGGGCGAGGTGTATCCCTCTCCTGTTTCCACCCGCCAGAGCAGCTTGGGCCCGCCGGACGTGAAGTCTTTCAGCAGCGGCTTTTCCGTCGTCGAGGCGTCGTCCGACGGGCCGAGAAAACGAGGCCAGTCCGTGGTCACAGCGTCCTTTGCCAAAGGCGAGGGCGCGGAGAAGTGGGTCAGACGGTCAAAGGATTCCTGCCCGGTGACGAGCAGCGGCAGGAGAAGCAGAGCGGTCCATGAATTGCGCATGAGCACAAAGGCTAGGCCGCGTTGGAAAACATCAAGCGCGCTCTTGCCCGCCCAGCCCGTGGTGCAGGGCGGCCAGGGTGCGATTCATCACACCCGCCTGGATTCGCGCTGGAGGACGGTGGCAGCTTCGGCATTCTGGAAATGAGCGATGCCGACTGCAAGCGCGTCGGCGGCATCGGCTGGCGGAGTCTCGCGCAGGCGGAGCATGGAACGGATCATGAAAGCGACCTGGTCTTTCTGCGCGGCGCCGCGGCCGACGGCGGCCTGCTTCACCTCGCGCGGCGCGTATTCATAAATGGGCAGGCCGTGCTCGGCCGCGGCGATGAGGCATGCGGCGCGGGCGGTGCCCAGGACGATGGCGGTCTTGTAGCTCTGGACAAAGATCGTGGTCTCAATGGCGCAGACTGCGGGCTGATGCACGCGGATGACATCGCTGAGCTGCTCGCGAATGGCGACGAGGCATCCGGAGTGGAGCAGCTTCGGCGGATTGGAGATGACTCCCCAGGCGAGGGCGCGGAGGTCGCGCCCGTTTTTTTCGAGCACGGCCCAGCCGGTGTTGCGCAAAGCGGGATCCAGCGCGAGCAGGCGCGCGGATGCGGCTGGCGGGGCGGCGACCGTGCTGGCGGTGGAGCGCGGCATTTACCAGCCTTTCTTCTTTTTCGAGGCTCCCCAGTTTTCCCCGATGTGGAAGAGCTTGTCGAGGGAGACGGCGCCGGAGCCAAAGAGTAGCAGCGTGAAGGCGGCGAGAAGATAAAGCCAGCCGGCCTCGACATGAATGGCACCTTTTTCCCCGGCGAAAATGATGAACGCGCCGACGCAGGGCAGGAAGATGAAGGCGAAAAGGCGGGTTAGGAAGCCGGTGATCCAACTCAACGCGACAGCCCCAAGCACGATGGCGGAGGCGGGGGCGAGCAGGGTGGGCCAGGGCAGCCCGGCACCGTTGAAATGGTTTACCCATTCCCAGGGCTGCTCTTCCCAGAGGAAGTCATAAGCGGAGTGAAGGGCTGCCCAGGCGTGGTATTTGAGGAGCAGAAGGCCCGCGCCAACACGGAGGATGACGATGGATTTGAAAAGGCTGCTCCAGGGGTTTGGGTTGGCGTCGGGATTGCCCCCGATGTGTTCGATCATGACTGGTCAGAGGTCTGTGGAAAGATGGATGATGTCGCCCGGCTCCGGCTCGGTGCTGTCTGCGGCTTCAAGGCTGGGAAAATAGCGGCTGTGGCCCTCGCGGATGAGATAGACGCCGCGATTGGCAGAGCCCAGCCTGCGACCGCCGGCGACAGTGACTGCCTGCTTGACGGTCATTTTTTCCCAGGCGGGGATGTATTCGTCCTTGATGACATCGCCCGTGATGGCGACGAGAGGGAGGTCTTCGACGGAGAGAATGTGGACGGTGACCGCACGGCTGATGCGGAGGCCGACGCGGAAAGTGGTGGCTACGGCCTCGGCGGCCTTGGGAAGCTCAAGCCCGCCGACACGGGCGGAGCCGACTCCCGGGAAGGCAACGACACCCTTTTCATCCACCATCACAACACCGTTGTAGATGCGCTTGGTGGAGCGGGAGCCTTCATACACATGCAGGCGCAGGGTGTGCCCGTAGCCGAGCGTCTGGCGGGAGTTGAAGGGGACCTTGGGATCTTCGACGCTGGCCGTGTCGCTCTCCGGCATTCCCGGAAGGATGGTGGCGATCTTTTTCAAACCGGAAAAAGATGGCAGCGGCGGCGCGGGGATGCGGCTGAGGTCCGGAGTGAGTTTTTTGACCGTCGAGCAAGCCCCGAGCAGAATCAGGGCGGGCAGCAGTTTTGAAAAGCGCGTCATGGAGCGAAGGTAAAATCAGGATTCGCATGATGGACGCCCTGCCTGGAAATGACAAGGCCAACGTCAAAGACGCCGGCCTTTGATTCTGGACATGCCTGACTGACGCAAAAAGAAACTGCCTCTCAGGCTGCCAGTTTGAGCATGCCGTCATTCACAAGATGACGGGCAAGCGCGGGATCGCATTGGACGATCTCCCGTGCGAGTATTTCCAGCTTGGTCTCGGATTTCCATGCCTCCGGGCGGGAGCGGTCGGCATCCTCGGTTTCGATGCTCATCATCACATGGAAAAGCAAGACATCGGCCAGAGTGTCGGGTTGCATTGTGTTCATAGGGTGCGAGGTTAGGCGGCCAGCGGAACGGCGACGACTTCACCGTCTTGAAGTATGAATTTTTTCAGATCCAGTTTCTTGTCCGAGATCTTCCACTCAATGGCCTCGCTAATGAGGACGCGGGCCGCTTCAGCGGGGCTGCTGCCGTATGATCCCCGCATCACCAGATCATCAAGATACATCCTGATCTGCGGAGTGACCGCGATCGTCATGGGGATGGTCTCAAAAGTGTTGGTGGGGCGAGCCATTGACGGGAGCTGAAAATTAAAACCGGATTTAAATGTGATTAAAATGCAAACCACCACTTCCCGCAAGCGCGAAGTGGTTTTTATCGGTTAATAATGACGTTATAATTTCCAGGTATTTAACTTAGCTTAAATAAAAGGGAGATTTTCAGGATGCGGTGCCCTGTTTCCCGACTTTGTATGCCCGCCTGCCACCATGAAGATCCATCTGCTCTCCGCCGCCCTGCTCACACTCTCCGGACTCACCGCCTGCAACAAGCCTGCTGAAACCGCAGGCGCGCCAAGCGCCGCTGAAGGCTGGGAAAAATGGTTCGTCAACGATCTCGGCGACGCCCAGATCGTGAGCGGCACGGCGACTTACACCGTGGAAAACGGCGTGCTCACCGGCACCACCACCGAGGGCAGCCCGAACACCTTTTTGATCAAGGGTCCGTTCAAGGATTTCGAACTGCAGTTCGAAGTGAAGGTGGACGACGAGTTGAACTCCGGCGTGCAGGTGCGCAGCAAAGTGGCCAAAGAGGGCGACCCGGTGCTCGAGGGCAGCAAGAGCGGCAAGCCGCCGCCTCCCGGACGTCTTTACGGCCCGCAGTGTGAGATCGCCATCAACGGCACGGCGGGTGATTTTTATGACGAGGCCCGACGCGGCACCTGGTGGAGCATTCTCACCGGCACGGAGGCGGTGCGCACCGAAGAAGCGAAGGCGGCTTTCAAGAAAGGCGAGTGGAACCGCTACCGCATCGTGGTGAAGGGCGACCACTACCAGAGCTTCGTCAACGAAGTTAAGACCGCCGACTTCAAGCAGCCCGGCGACCCCGAAGGCCACATCGGTTTCCAGGTGCATGGCATCAAAAAGGAAACCGGCCCCTACAAGGTGCAGTGGCGCGAGGTGAAGTTCAAAGCGCTCTGAGCTTCCTTGTTCCCGGCCCGCTAGATCGCCGTGTCGCGCGGCGTAGTCTGGCGCATCGTGAGCACATTTCCCCTCGACCGCCGCCAATTTCTTTCCGGTGCCTATGGCATGGGCACGATCGCCCTGGCTACCCTGCTCCAGGAGCATGGCCTCCTTGCCAACCCCGCTCTGGCGGGAGCGCAGCGGCACTTTGACCTGACTCCGAAGCCGGCTCACGGCTTTGGCCGCGCCAAGGCGATGATCTCCATGTTCATGCAGGGAGGTCCCAGCCACATTGACCTCTTCGAGCCAAAGCCGGAACTGGTGAAACTGGACGGCAAGGATTTCCCTGGCGAGGTGAAATACGATGACGCAGCCGGTGCGAGCCGGGAAGTCATGGGACCGCAGTGGAAGTTCAAACCTCACGGGCGGAGCGGCATCGAAATGAGCGAGCTGGTGCCTCACATGGGAGGCATCGCGGATGAAATGACGCTCATCCGCTCAATGCACACCGGGGTCAACAACCACGGCCAGTCCATTTACGCGCTGATGAACGGCCAGATCGTCGGCGGCAGGCCCACCCTGGGGAGCTGGATCACCTACGGCCTCGGTTCGGAAAACCAGGACCTCCCCGCTTATGTGGCGCTCACCGACCCGCGCGGGCTGCCGGTGCTGGGCGTGGACAATTTCAGCAACGGCTGGCTGCCCTCGGTTTACCAGGGCACCGTCATCCGGCCCAAGGAGCCGCGCATTTTGAATCTCGATCCTCCCATGTCCCTCAAGGGCGAGGCGCAGGAGCGCTACTTGAATTTCGTCCAGCGCCTGAACCGCGACCACGCCGACGCCCGCCCCGGTGAGACCGATCTTGAGGCGCGCATCCAGAGCTTCGAACTGGCCGCGCGCATGCAGACCGCCGCAAAGGAGGCCATGGACATCAGCCAGGAAAGCGAGGCCACCAAAAAATTCTACGGCATTGACAAGCCGGAGACGCAGGAGTTCGGCACACGCTGCCTGCTGGCCCGCCGCCTTGTCGAGCGCGGCGTGCGCTTTGTCTCCATCTTCACCGGCAACCAGACGTGGGACCACCACAGCAGCATCCTCAAAAGCCTGCCCGCGGCCTGCAAGCAGGTGGACCAGCCTGCGGCGGCGCTGGTCATGGACCTCAAACAACGCGGACTGCTCGACACCACCATCGTCCACTGGGGCGGCGAGATGGGCCGTCTTCCCGTCATCCAAAACCGCGCCGGTGCGAAGGGCCGGGAATCGGTCGGGCGCGACCACAACACCTACGGCTTCAGCATGTGGGTGGCGGGCGGCGGCTTCAAAGCCGGCCATGCGCACGGCGCCACGGACGAGTTCGGCCACCATGCCGTGAAGGACGTGGTCAACCACTACGACTACCACGCCACCGTCCTGCACCTGCTGGGTCTCGACACAAAAAAGCTCAGCTACAAGCGCAACGGCGTGGAGCAGGTGCTCGTGGAAAACCCGCAGGCCCGTGTCGTCACCGGGCTGCTGGCTTGAGCACCCGCCCCCTGCCGGATCTCAACCCTGCGCCGCGCCTGCCTGGCGGGTGCGGTCGAGCAAGGTGCCGAGACCGGCCACCACACCGCCGATGTCACTCAAGTTCGAGGGGATGATCATTGTGTTGGTGTGCTGCGCCAGCCTGCCAAACTCCGTCACATACTGCTCAGCCACGCGCAGGCTCACCGCATCCTTGCCGCCGGGGGTGTTGATCGCCTGGGCGATGAGGGCGATGCCCTGCGCCGTGGCCTGGGCCAGCAGCTCAATCTCCCTTGCCTTGCCCTCCGCCTCATTGATCTGGCGGATTTTCACAGCCTCCGACTGCTTGATGGCCTCCTGCTTGTGCCCTTCGGCCACATTGATGCGCGCCTCGCGGTCCCCCTCCGACATGGCCACCTGCGCGCGCCTCTCGCGCTCGGCGCGCATCTGCTTCTCCAGCGCGTCCTTCACCGACTGCGGCGGGTTGATGTTGCTGATCTCGTAGCGCATCACCTTCACACCCCAGGGCTCGCACGCCTTGTCCAGGGCATCCACGATGTTGGCGTTGATGTTGTCCCTCTCCTCGAAGGTGCGGTCCAGCTCCATTTTACCAATCTCAGAACGCAAGGTGGTCTGCGCGAGCTGCGAGGCGGCCATGAAATAGTTGGTGACGCCGTAGGTCGCCTTCGCCGGATCGAGCACCTGCAGGAAAAGCACGCCGTCTATCTCGATGGCGATGTTGTCCCGCGTGATGCACATCTGCGAGGGCACGTCTATGACCTGCTCCTTGAGCGAGTGCTTCGCCACCACGCTGTCGAGAAAGGGGATCAGAACATGGAAGCCCGCGTCCAGGGTGCGCGAGTATTTGCCGAGGCGCTCCACGACGAAGGCGTTGCGCTGGGGCACCACGCGGGCGCCTTTGAGCACGGCGATGACGACGATGGCGGCGAAGCCGAGTCCGACGAGGGTGCTGAATTCGAGGATCATGGTGGGTGGGTGTGCTTGGGTTTGGATGAGACGGGAAAAATCAGCGCGGGTCAGCGCGGGCGGACGACGAGTTGCAGCCCCTCGCGCCCCACGATCACCGCGGAGTCGCCGGGCTTCAGCGCGCCGATGCCGCGCGCGTTCCAGTGGGCGCCTTTGAACTCGACCTTGCCCGGCTGGTCGGGAGTGATGGCCGTGACCACGCGCGCCTCCTTGTTGAGAAATTCCTCGTCCGTTTCACGGGCGTCACCGTTCTTCGACATGCCCATGAACCAGTCCTTGCACAGGTTCCGCAGCCCCAGCAGAAAGACCACCGACGCCGCCGAGAAGACCCCCATCTGCCCGCCCAGCGTTGGCGTCCAGCCCAGCCAGGTTGTCAGGGATGCGGCCCACGCCCCCATGCCGATAAAGACGATGATCACACCCGGCGCGGCAAATTCCAGGAGCACCAGGACGAGTCCGGCGAGAAACCAGAGGACATAAGGTTCGGCAATCATGACGCGCCGAGACTCCTGGATTCCCTCCCCGCCGGCAACTACAACTTTCCCCCGAAATTGGAACCAGCGCGCCCCGCCGAAACCGCCCCCACCCCTCATGCCATCCCGCGTGCGGCACGGCTCAAATTAAGCCGTTGCCAGCCGCGCACCCTCTCCTACAATCGCCGCATGGAGGATCCACTCCCAAAAGAAGTCACCGAAGACCTCGTCAAAGAGGCCTCCGGCACCCTGCCCACACGCAAGACCCTCATCGAACGCCTCGACAACTGGTCCGACTGGTCGAGCTGGGACGAGTTCTACCGCACCTATTCCGGCTTTGTCTTCCACGTCGCCCGCAAGGCCGGCCTCAGTGATGACGAGGCCAACGACGTCGTGCAGGAGACCTTCATCGGCGTTGCCAAGAACCTCCAGAAAAAGAAGTTCGACACCAGCCTCGGCTCCTTCAAATCCTTTCTCCTCAACCAGGCGCGCTGGCGCATTCTCGACCAGTTCCGCCGCCGCAAGAAGCAGCAAAGCCGCGAGGCCAATCTCTACAGCGACGAGACCGACGAGCGCCGCACCGCGCCCATTGACCGCTGCGCCGACCCCAACGGCATGGCCCTCGAAAAGCTCTGGGACCAGGAGTGGCAGGACAAGGTCATGGATCTCGCCCTGCGCCGCGTGAAGGCCCTCGTCTCCCCCCGCCAATACCAGATCTTCTCCTGCTATGTGCTCAAGGGCTGGAGTCCCGAGCGCGTGAAAAAGGAACTCGGCGTCAATGCCGCCCAGGTCTATCTGGCCAAGCACCGCGTCGGCCGCATCCTCAAGCGCGAGGCCGCCAAGCTCGCCGCCGAGGACCAGTGACTCCGCCAGTGGCGCCCTGTCCTTTCCCGGCGCGCGAGTTGCACTATGCGCCCCGCGCATTGACCCGCGCCGCCCGCGCCGCGTAGGCTGCGCGCATGGACACCCGGCCCCTGCGCACCTCCGTTATCGGCAGCTACCCCTTCCCAGGCTGGCTGGAGTTCGCCACCCGCCACCTTGGCCAGTTCGGCGCGGCCGACATCGCCGAGATGCAGGACGACGCCGCCGCCATCGCCATCCAGGACCAGCTCGCCGCCGGGCTTGATGTCATCACCGATGGCGAGCAGACCCGCTTCGACTTCAACCTCTCCTTCTACGGCTTCATCGAGGGCATCTCCCTGGAGACCGCCAGCCCCCGCCGCTTCGGCCCGCCCGCCCATGACCAGCGCGGGCGGCACGAGATCACCGGCACACTCGCCGCCCCGCGCGGTCTCGGCGTCGTGGAGGAATGGCAGCGGCTCAAAAAGCTCGCCGCCCACTCCGGCGCCCGGCTCAAGGTCAGCGTGCCCGGCCCCTACACCCTCAGCGGCAGGCTCGCGCCCAACGCTCAATATCCCGACCGCCACGCCATCACCGAGGCCCTGCTCCCGCTCGTGCGCGCGGAGATCGAGAGCCTTGTCGCCGCCGGCGCGCCCGAGATCTGCGTGGACGAGCCCAGCATGAGCTGCTACGGCCACCGCGAGGACCCGCGCCGCTTTGTGGACATCTTCAACCGCACTGTCGAGCCCGCCCGCGGCCGCGCCCGCCTCTGCACCCACCTCTGCTTTGGCAACTACAAAGGCCGCGCCGTCGGCCTGCGCCGCTACGCCCCGCTCTTCCCCGCCTTCCACGAGCTGCATTGCGACGAGATGCACGTCGAGATGGCCAGCCGCGAGTATGCGGAGCTGGAGATCATCGGCGCCATCGCCCGCCACACCGATGCCGCCGTCGGCATCATTGACGTGAAAAGCTACCACATCGAGACCCCGGAGCAGGTGGCCGAAGCCGTCCGCGCCTGCCTGCGCCACGCCCCCGCGCAGCGTCTCGTCTTCGCCCCCGACTGCGGCCTCAGCCAGACCGCCCGCTGGGCCGCCCGGCGGAAACTGGAGAACATGGTCGTCGGCGTCGGCATCGTCCGCCGCGAGCTCGGCCTGTAGACGCCCCCACCCAAGCCGCGCGTTTGCGGGCGCGCTCATTGCAGCCCTGACCCGCGCGCGTTACACTCGCGCGCATGATTCCCCTCTACGACGACAACCCCGTCCACCGCTTTCCGCTCGTCACCATCCTGCTCATCGCCGCGAATCTCGCCGTCTATTTCCTCTGGCAGGCGCGCGTCGGCCTGGAGGAAAGCGTCGCCCTAGCCGCCTTCGTCCCCGCCGAGTTCACGGGCGGCGCCCGGCCCGCCGCGTGGCGGGACCTCCTCACCAGCATGTTCATGCACGGCGGCATCATGCACCTGGTGGGAAACCTCTGGTTCCTCTGGATCTTCGGCGACAACATCGAAAACGAGTGCGGCCCCGTCCGCTTCCTCGTCTTCTACCTCGTCTGCGGCGTCGCCGCCACGCTCGCCCATGTGTGGCAGGACCCCGCCTCAGCCGTGCCCCTCGTCGGTGCCAGCGGCGCCATCAGCGGCGTGCTCGGCGCCTACCTCGTGCAGCACCCGCACGCACCCGTGCGCACGCTCATCCCGCTGGGCATGTGGAGCCGGGTCATTGACGTGCCCGCCTACGTCTTCCTCTTCATCTGGATCGGCATGCAGGTGCTCAGCCAGGCCGCAGCCTCCGGCGGCAGCGGCGGCGGCGTGGCCTACCTGGCGCACATCGGCGGCTTCGTCGCCGGCGGCCTGCTCGTCCTCATCTTCCGCCGCCGGCGGGCGTGATCTGCTTTGGACCTCCAAGGCCATCCTCACCTGACCGTGATCCACAGCGGGGATGACCAGGCCATGTTCCCGTCGGCCTGCTCGATGCGCAGGTAGTAGCGATTTTCCCCCGGCACTGGCGCGGCGTCTTTCCACACGGTCTGCACGGAACGCGCGCCGGGCTCCAGCACATGATGGTCCTGCTCGTTGCGCACCACCGTCACCCGGCGGACCGGGGCCGTGCCCTCGATGCGCAGGCGCAGCTCCGGCTGGCCCTGCATCTCAAAGACCGCCCCCATCGGCCTGTCACCGCAGCTCAGTTCCACGAAGATCTTGTCCGTGGCGGCGCAGGTGCGGCGCGCGTTCATCCCAGCCAGGACGCCCTCCCGGGTGAACTCCTCCACATACACTCCGCCGAAGGAGGTGTGGGTGGAGATGTGGTCGCTGCTGGCAAAGACGCCCAGCTTGTGCCCCACGGCCAGCGCCTTTTGATAAACGCCGTTGTTGTAACCCGGGGCCTTCGGGAAGCCCGCGTCGAAGTCGGTGATGGCCCCCGGCGGCTTCGGGTGCTCGTCGCCGGCAAGCCGGTGCGGCGTGTAATTCTCCCCCTGGCGCAGACCCACCGTGGGCTGGGGCAGGCCGGGGCCCTCGTAGCTGACGCGCGCGCCCTGGAAGATCTCCACCGCGTTCTCATGCAGGTTGTCAATGCCCTGCTCATACCGTGTCCAGTCCGTGCCCATGCCCGTGGCACCCGTGTGGCTGACGATGGCGCAGGGCTGCCCGTGACGGCGCAGGATGTCCCAAAGCTCCTGCGGCTGGATGGGCTGGATGCCCGCCGCCACCGGCAGCGCCGCCTGCCACGGCGAGGCGCGGTAGGTGGCGCGGTTGATGTACACCACCGGGCCGCCGCGGCGGGAAAAGACCACATTCCGGTGCCCCCAGGGGAAGGGCTGCTCCCGCTCGTAGGCGTAGAGGGAGGCAAAGGCTCCCGGCGCGTGGAACACATCCACCAGGCGCTGCGTGTGCCACCATTCATAGGGGGAGTAAATCTTGCCGATGTCTGTATGGTCCGAGGTGCCCAGGAAATCCAGCCCCGCCAGGTCCAGCGCGTAGCGGTAATGCTCCACCGCGCAGCCATCGAAGCCCGTGCGGCAGTTGGAGATGTCTGTGTGCCGATGGACATCCCCCCAGACGAGGCGGTAGGTCTTGCCGCCGATCTCCCACACATGGTGCTCCTCCAGCGGGCGGGGCGGCGTTGGCTCATTCAGGTAGGGCGCGGGCAGCGGGGCGCGCGCCACCTGCGCGTCCGGCTCCTCCGGCAGCAAAGGCCAGTCCGCGTCATGGCGGAGCTGGGCGGTGTGGATTTCGGCGATGCCGCTGGCCTTGCTGGTGCGCTGGTCCGTGGCCCAGGTCATCCACACGCCGCCCTTCGGCCCGGTGTGCAGCTCCTGGCGGCGGTCCTGGCCCATGGTGCTCTCCGGCAGGGCGGCAGGCTCCGCCCAGCGCCCGGAGGCCGGGTCAAAGCGCGTGACCGCCGCGCGCCAGAGCGTGTTGGCAAAGTAACGGTAGCCCAGCCACACCTGCCCGTCGCGCACGGCCACAGAGGGCAGATTCACCGCGAACCCCGGGCTCGGGTCCGGCGCGGGTGTGGGCCGCCCCTTGTCCGGCACGGGCACCTCGGCGAAGGTGCCGGAGGCGATGTCATACCGCCCGAGCAGCAGCCGCTTGTGGGCATTCAGGCCCATGGCCGGCTCATGGCCGCGCGCGTCCAGCCCCCACTCGTGGCGGCCCCGCTCCGCCGCGATCCACAGGCCCCCGGCCCCGTCCGCCGCCACACTGGCGCGCCCCTCATACTCCGGCGTGGCCGGCAGCTCCAGGTGGCGCACCGTGCCGTCCACCCCGGCGCGGGCCAGGCGCAGGTTGAATTCCGCCCCTGCCGAGCTGTCATAGACCACCCAGGCACCCTCCGTGTCGGTGAATGCCACGCGCGGCTCCCAGTGGCCGCCTTTTTCCTCCGCCGAGACCCGGATGGGGGCCGACCACGCACCGCCCTCCCGGCTCCAATGCCGCGCCCACACCCGCGAGGCGCCCGGCCGGATCTCCTGCCACACCACCCACACCCGGCCCGCCGCATCCGTGCCCGCGTCGGCGAAGCCGCAGCCCGCCCCCTCCGGCGCGGCCAGCACCACCTCATCCTCCAGATCATCACCCTTGTGGCGGCGCGCGCGCAGCGTCATCACCTCCCGTTCATCCACCTGGCTCCACACCGCCCACACCCCGCGCGCGCCATCCGCCGCCAGCGCCGGCTGGTGGACAACCCCCGGCTCGGAAAGCGCCGCCACCTGCTGCCACCCGCCGTCCACCCTGGACAGAAGGCGCAGCGTGTCCGCCGCCCCGTCGTGCTCCACCGCCACCGCCCAGAGGCGCAGGTCCGCCCCGATGACGAAATCCGGGCAGTCCCAGTGCAGGGCCGCATCCGCCAGCTTCAAATGCTGGGCCAGGGGCGCGGTGAAACTGGGCGCTGACTGCGCGGCCCTGGCCCCTTTCTTTTTAGCCTTTGGGTTCTCCTGGGCGGGCGCAGGCAGACACAGGAAAACGGCGAGCAGGGCGGGCAAGAGGCGCGTCATGCCCCAGGGAACGCCGCCGCCCACTCAGGCTTGCGGGAAAGTCACCCGCCGATGCAGGGAGGCGCAGGCCAAGCCCCCGCCCGCCGCGCGGGGAGGCTGCGGGTGCGCATGACGCTGACGGCCAGTTCGGATATGCGCCCACCGCACGCGGCGCTGAGGGGCGGGATTGATCTGACTGACCGCATTGACACGCCTGCGGCGGATGGATGCCCTGCCGCCGGGCTTGGCGGGCAGCGGGGCGTCAATGCGGTCAGCAGGGGCAGCAAAGTCCCCCCCAGCCCGCCGCGCGCGGAGGCTGCGGGGTGTCACTGGAGGAGGTTCTCGCCTCGGTTCTCCTTTTGCTGGATCGTCACCGGCCAGCCGGGGAATTGATTGCCGGGCTTGCCGTCGGTGGCGTCGATGAGGAAGCGGAAGGACTCGACGTGATAAACCAGCTTCTCCGTGTCGAAGGTGATGAAGCCGAAGCCGCTGCCCTTTTCATGGGCCTTGTCATAGCGCTTCGGCGCCTGGCCGACTTGCGGGTTCCCGACGGCATAGACGTAAGCCTTGTTGCCGAGGCCCTCGATGTATTCGCCCGTGTCGGGCAGGCCGTGCTTCGGCCGGTTGGCGTGCGGCATTTTCAGATCGTCAGGCCGCCACCAGCGCGGGTAGCCGGCGGCGATGGCGGGAGTGCAGAAGGACCAGTTGCTGTCCCGCTGCTTGTCCACGCCGTACTGAACGAGCGTGGTCAAATGCTGGTCGCCATTGATGTGCAGGGCCATGCTGGGACGCATCAGCTCGATGGTGCGGTTGCGCGGCGTCTGCGGCCAGCCGCCGGAGTCGAGGTCGGCCTTCAGATAACCGTCAAAGCCGCCATGGTGCGTGGCGACGTTGGCGAAGACTGTCTGGCTGAGCACGGCCTTGAGCTTGTGCCCGCGCCAGTCGTTGGCCCACTCTTTGAGGAACTGCTCCTGGCGCTCTCCGAGGAGGATGAGGCCGGGCTTGTCGAGGGTGGAGGTGTCGAAGTCCGGGTCGGGCACGTGGTCGGCGCGGCCGCCGCCGGTGTCCACGTGCTCGGGGCCGCTCTTCCACTGGCGGTCGGCGAGGATGGCGAAGCTGACGCCGCCATAGACCATGTCGCCATAATAGACGCTGATGTCCTGGAGGACGGGGGTTTTGTCCCAGGCGTCAGGGTGGTGGGCGCAGTTGGTTTTGTGGACGACGTTGACCATGCGGGCGGGCTGGATGTAGCCGCCTTTGGAGGAGGCGCCGCCGTCGCCGGTGTCCATCTTTTTGCCGGCCTCGCCCCAGATGTTGCCCTGGAAGACGTCGTGGTCGTCGGGCAGGCAGAGGGTGGGGGCGTGGCGCATGACCTCGCGGAAGGCCCAGCCGTGCTGGTAGTATTTGCGCAGGTAGTTGAGGATGGCGCGCTGGGCGTCGTCCCGGATGATGCCGAAGCCGCCGTGGTTCTCGTAGAGCTGGTCGCCGGAGAAGAAGACGAGGTCGGGGTCGAGTTTGCGGACGTTTTCGGCGACGGGGGCGTAGGGGAAGGCGTAGTCGTTCTGGCAGGTGAGGGCGGCCATGCGCAGGGGGCGGCCTTCGGGGTTGGCCTTGATGGAGCCGGTCCATTCATGGGCGGTGGTGGCGCCGTCGGTGTGCTTTTCCTGATAGAGGAGGCGGTAGGGGGTGGCGTGTTTTTGGTCCCAGTTCGGGATGCGGAAGGTGGCGGTCCAGGCGTCGGTGTCGAGGGTGGCGGTGGCGAGGGGGTGCCAGGCGCCGTCTTTCTGGATGTGGAGTTCGACTTCGTGGTTGTCCTGCGCGCCGAGGGGGCCGGTGAGGGCGCTCATTTTCATGACGAAGC
>ERZ761607.353-NODE-353-length-86555-cov-12.364243_pt1 | contig 86555 bp, 53 predicted proteins | sample MGYA00511164_ERZ761607 | MGnify/ENA primary metagenome ERZ761607 (study PRJEB28899, sample SAMN02445080) | bioreactor sludge metagenome | biome: EBPR sludge | place: Australia: Brisbane, Thorneside Wastewater Treatment Plant | collected 2011-06-22 ...
GTCTGGGGGGAGAGAGGGGCGGGGGAATGACGAATTGGGACTGTCGAACGAAGAATGGAGGCCGGGAATGACGGTTTGAAGGCTGTTTTGAGCAAATGAGGGATTGCTGGGGCGAGATTCATGACGCATCCGCAACGCTGATGAGCATAGCTTTCCTTCCTGCTGTGCCAAGAATTATTTTGGCAGCGGGTTTTTGTGTGCTTCAAGAGGGCTGGTGAGGCTCAGTCAGGTTTAATCGGCATCGAGGACGAGGATGCGATCCTCATCGAGTGGGACTTCCTTTGGCTTCCAGGAGGATTCGTTGCGGTGGTGGGCGTCCCAACCGGGGTCACCGACCCCGGCTACAGCGACATGGTCGTCGTCATCGGCGGGGATCCATTGTTTGATGGCCTGCCAGGGCGGCTCGATGGGCTCGAAGGTGTCGATGTCGAAAGGGGGATCAGGTGGTGGCGGGATGTTGATGAGGCCCTCCCAAAGACCGAGGAGCCTCAGAAAGAACTCGATCTTCTCGGGTTGGATGAGGGTTTCGACTCGGCGCATGGTGGCTTTGCAGCAGGGGCACTGGAGGGGATCGGCTCCCCAGGTGGCGAGGATGAGGTCGCGCCAGAGGGGCTTCATGGCCTGGGCACACGCGGGCGGCGGCGGGATGAGAAGTGGGTCCGTTTCAGGTGGTGGTGCCTTTTGCTCATTTTCGGCGCGTGGTTCTTTCGCTTCTGGCGGTGGGACGATGGGCTGGACAGCGGGGCGGGTCATGCCGCGCGATTTGTTGGAGTAGAGGCCGTAGTAGCGGATGGTGTGCTGGCTCTTGGGCGGGATGTGCTCGATGACCGCGGCCAGGAAGTCGGTGGCGGGGAAGACTTCGAAGTTGCGCTTGGTGTTCCAACTGCGGCGGGAGCGGTAGATGACGGTCTTGCTGACGGGGTTCCAATGGATTTTCTGGAGGGAAAAGGGGGCGCGTAACAAGTATTCAGCCAGGCGCTGGCGGCCTTTGAGGTCGCGCGGGCCAACGGGTGCTGGGTCGGCATGAACATGGAAGCCGCTGTTTTTCCAGGAGAGGAGGTCGGCGAGCTTTGTTTGGCTGATGAGTTTGGCGCTGTGCAGGGCGTGGAGGAAGCGGGCGCGGAACAGCTCGGTGAGTGGGGCGAGGTCCTCTACTGGCATGCAGTGGAAGCGGCCTTCTTCATCAAAGAGGCCGTCGGCGGAGAGGATGTGGAGGTGGGGATGGAAGACGAGGTAGTCGCCAAAGGTGTGGAGGGCGGCTGCGGCGGCGAGGCGGCCTTTGGGTAAATCGAGGCGGGTGCGGAAGTGGTCGCGCAGGCAGTCGGTGGCGGTCTGGAAGAGGTGGGTGAGGAGGCGGCGGCGTTTGCGGAAGATGCTGCGCAGGACTTTGGGGATGGTGAAGACGAACTGGCGGTGCGGGACGGGGTGGCAGACGTGAGTGGCGATCCATTCGGCGGTCTGGCGGGTGCGGCGCTGGTGGCAGGCGGGGCAGATGTGGCGGGCTTTGCAGGTGAAGGCGAGGAGGCGCTCGTGACCGCAGTCGGGGCAGTGGTAGCGGGTGAATCCGGTGGTGAGGTCGCCACAGCGGTAGTAGGCCTGGACGGCGGCGACGGATTCCGGGCGGAGGGGACCCATGGCAGGGCGGTGGTGGCGCTCGTAACGGGCGAGGAGGTCATCCCAGGCGGCGTGGACGACCTGCCAGAGGGGGGAGGCGCGGGGACGGCGGGGTTGGTAGATGGAGGGCACAGAACTGTTCTAAAGAACAGTTCATGTTTACGCAAAGTTTCACGGGCGAGAAATCGCATTCTGGCGAATGCGCCTACTGGAAGAGGGACATCTGCCCCGCATCAGCATCCATGATTCAGGATACCTACGATCCAATGAGACGACGTGTGGGCTTGTCGTCTCATTCCCAGTTACTCCAAATGTGATGCAGACACTCCTGTCTGCTTCCCTCACCGGAACCATCCCCGGATGCGGTCGAACAAACCCGGCCCGGCAGGCCCCTGGCGGCGCGTGTCCCGCATCTCTGGACGCGCGATGACGCCCTGATGCGCGCCGCACCAGCCCTGGGGGATCATTTCGACAGGCAGCTTGTCCTCGTAAGCGGTGCCGGTGGCCTGGCAGGCCGGAGTGGCGAGCTGGCTGCTGAGCCGGCAGAGCTGCACGCTTTGCAAAGGCGGCTCGGCGCGCGGACCGGCGGGGATGTAGCCGAGGGCGGCGGCTTTCTTCACCACGTCGGCCCAGATGGGAATGGCGAGCCGGCTGCCATAACCCTGGTCCATGATGGTCTGCGGGCGGTCCAGCCCCACCCACACGGCACAGGTGACGCGGTCGGTGTAACCGGCGAACCAGGCGTCCTTGTAGTCGTTGGTGGTGCCGGTCTTGCCGCCGGCGGGTTCTTTGAATCCGTGCTCGCCGCGGATGCCGGCGGCGGTGCCGCGGTCCATGACCTCGGCCAGCATGCGGCGCATGAGGTGGGCGCCGCCGGGCGGGATGATGACGCTCTCCAGCACATTGGTGCTCCAGAGGATGTTGCCGGCCTTGTCGGTGACTTTGTCTATGAGGAAGGTGCGGCGGCGGACGCCGTCGTTGGGGAAGATGCTGAAGGCGCTGGCCAGCTCGCGCGGAGTGCCGCCGAGGTTGCCGATGAAGACCTGCGGGGTGCGGGTGAGGTGGTTGCCGATGCCGGCGTCGGCGATGACGTTGATGACACGGTCGAGTCCGGCGAAGTTGCCGACGCGGACGGTCATGGTGTTGCGGCTCTGCACGAGGCCGGTGCTGAGGGTCTGCGCGCCGGTGAATTTGCCGTCGTTGTTCTTCGGAGACCAGCCGGGATCGGCGAACTCGATCTCCCCCGGCTGGATGGGCGCGTCCTCGACTTGGGTGCCGGGCAGGAAGCCGCCTGCGATGGCTGCGGCATAGACGAAGGGCTTCACCGTGGAGCCGATCTGGCGGTTGCCCTGGGTGGCGCGGTTGTATTTGCTCTGCCTGTAGTCGCGCCCGCCGACGAGGGCGAGGATGCCGCCGGTTTCATTGTCGAGAATGGCGACCGCCCCCTGGAGATAGGGCGTGGAGGACACCTCGCCGCTGCCGTTCCATGAGGCGTCGAACGCGGCCTTGGCCGGGTGCGCGTAGCCGGGCAGCTTTTCAGCGGCGGCGAGCCTTTTCTCCACGGCCTCCTCGGCGGCGATCTGGAGCTGCTGGTTGAGCGTCGTGTAAACGATGAGTCCGCCGTCCTCGATCTCCTTCTCCTCCAGGATTTGATCGAGGTCGCGGCGCACCACGTCGAGAGCGTAGCCGCCCTGGCTTTGAAAAGCGGGCTGGGCTTTGAGGGCGATGTCGGCGTAGCGGGCCTCCAGCTCCTCCTCCTTGGTGACGACCTTGGTGAGCAGCATGCGCTCAAGCACATCGTCGCGCTCCTTGAGCGCGCCTTCGAAATTGCGGAAGGGTGAAAAACGCACGGGACTGCGGATGATGCCGGCAATCATGGCGGCCTCGCTCAGACTGAGCTGGCTGGCGTGCTTGCCAAAATAAACCTGGCTGGCGCGCTGGATGCCGTAGAGGTTCGAGCCGAAGAAAATGCGGTTCACATAATGCTCGAGGATCTGGTCCTTCGACCAATGGCGCTCGATGCGGCGGGCCAGCATCATCTCGACGAGCTTGCGGTGGAAGCTTCGATCATTGAGGTCGGGATAGCTGTTGCGCGCGAGCTGCATGGTGATGGTGCTCGCGCCCTGCACCACGCGCCCCTCCCTGACATTGCGGACGAAAGCGCGCGCCACGCCCACGGGGTCAATGCCTCCGTGCTTGTAAAAACGGCTGTCCTCGCGGGCGAGCAGCGCCTTGATGAAATGCGGCGAGACCTGGCTGAGCGGCACCACGATGCGGTTCTCGCCATGCATGCGGCCAAGCACGGCGCCGTCCGCGTCGAGCACCAGCGTGCGCTCGGGCATCTCGCCGAGACGATCCAAGTCATAGCGCAGGGCCAGCCTGGAATAGTAGGCGATGACTCCCGCCGCCCCCAGCGCCGCCAGCAGGCATGCCGCCAGGCAGACCAGGACCAGCGCGCGCAGCCAGCGCCTCCACCAGGAGTGGCGCGGCGGAGGTTTGTGGGGAGCGCGGATTTTGCGTTTCATGAGGCGGGCTTGGACGCGGAAACAAGGAAAGTATTGGCCTGAAATTTTATGAATGCCAGCCGAGGTTGACGCGCCAGCGCTGCCATGCCGCGCCATCACACGCTCCGGCAGCCTTGCATGATCCGGCGGAGCTGACTCCATCAGACAAGCGCTTCCTCACTTTTGGACGAATATGCCGTGCGTCACCATGAATGGTGATTTCCCGTAGATTCAAGGAGGCCGGCAGATTTCTCTTTCTCATCCTTAATCTGTGGGCCTCCCTGAATCTGTGGGAGAAAACCAAATTCACAAAAGGTGATGACCTTCAGTATAGTGTCCGCGCCCAAGCAAGATGGCATGACCGACAAGGCTATCTGCCAACCGCCCTCTTCAGCTCGTGCTGCGCCTGGTTGAAGCGCGTCACCGCCTGCACCCGGCTCTGGCGGGCGCGGGTCAGCTCCTCGCGGGCCAGCAGATACTCCAATACCACGCCGAGCTGGCTGGCCTGGCGCTCTTTGGCGAGCTTGACCATTTCCTGCGCGGCCTCCACCGCCTCATCGTTGATGCTGACCTGATCGAAGGCGCTCTGCGCTTTTGCGGCAGCCTCCACCACTTCGCGGCCGATGGCCGCTTTGACCTGAGAGGATTGCAGATTCGCCGCCTCCTCCTGCGCGTTGGCGATGACTTTGCGCTGCTTGTCGAAAAGGCCGCCGGGGCCGATCTTCCAGCCGAATCCGATGAAGACGTTTTGGGTTTCATCAAAGTTCCCCATGTCGCCATTGAAACCGCCGCCGAGTCCTCCGAATCCGTAACCGGCCTGCACACTGGGGATCATCGGAGCCACACGAGCGCGCTCCCTTTCCCAGGCCGCCGCCGTGGTGATGGCACCGGCGGCTTTCATCTCGGGACGATGCTGCGTGGCCTGGCTGATCAGGGATGCGACTCCAGTCTTGCGATCCACCAGCCGCACCGGCACAAGGTCGGCCTTGGCCGGGCGCAGTTCGGTTTCAGCCGGCAGGCGCAGAATTTCAGCGAGTGCCGCGGCAGCAAGGTCACGACGCTCCTCATGCTGGCGGATGGCGAGCTTTTCGCGGCTGACCTGGGTCTTCACGCGCAGCAAATCCGCACGGAAGGCCGTGCCAGCCTCCACCGCGCCGCCGATCTGCTTTTCGTAGTCCTGCGTGAGTCGCAGATCGTCCTCAATGATCGCCAGCGCTGCTTCCGCGGCCAACAAATCATAGTAGCGCCCCGTGGATTGTGTGACGATGTCGCGCCGCGCTTTCTCCGCGAGTTGCTCCGCCGCCAGCGCCTTCTGCTTGGCCGCCAGAGCCGAGTAGTACATGTCCCCCGGCGACCAATCTATCATGATGTTCGGCCCCAGCGTGTAGTGCTGCTTGCTGACATCAAACACCGCGCCCGCGATGTCCTGCACATTCCCATCCGTGCGCCGGTAAGCCGCTCCCAGCGTCACGCTCGGCCAGAACCGCTGCCAGGCCAGCTTTGACTCCGCCAGAGTCTCCGTGTGCCTGGCTCGCGCGAGCTGGATTTCATCGTTGTTCGCTCCCGCGAGCTTCATCACGGTCGGCAGATCAACGTGAAGGGGAGCGGCGGTGACTGTTGTCACACAGACAATCAAAAGTAGAAGACGATGCATGGCAGCAAGAGTTGGTGTCTAGGCTTTAGCCGATCATTAATCATCAATTAACCGTCACATCCTGCTTGTCGGTCAGCGCGGTGGTGCCCGGCAGCAAAATCACATCCTCGGCCTTCAACTCCGGTACTTCGACATTCACTCCGTCGTTGAAGCCGGGTTTCACTGCCGTCTTCACCGCCTTGCCGTCCACATGCTTGAAGACAAAGCTGTTGGCCTTTTCCTTCACGAGCCCGGCCACCGGAATGATCGTCGCATTGTCATGCTGTTCCACGGCAATGCGTGCGGTGGCGAACATGCCGGGGCGCAGCTTGCCGTCGTCGTTTTTGAAATCAGCTTCGATCAGCATGGTTCGCGTTGATTGATCGAGCGTGCCGGTGATTCGGCTGAGCGTGCCTTTGACGACGGCACCGTTAAGCGCATCGACCTTGGCTTCGACCTGAAGGCCGTTTTTGAGGAAGGAGGTCTCGGTTTCAATCACAGGCACCTGGAGACGCAGCGTGCTGGTGTCGGTGATCTGGAGCAAGGTCTCGCCTCCTGCGGCGGCAAAGGCGCCCGGATCGACGCGACGGTCGGTGATCGTCCCGGCGAAGGGCGCTTTGATTTGGGCGAGCTCGATCAGGGCGTTCGTGCGCTCCATGCCGGCCTTGGCGATGGCCAGCTTTGCCTCAGCGTCATCGACTGCTTGTGGCAAAATGAGGTCAGGCGACTTCGCGCGGGCTTCGTGGAGCCGTTTCACCTCGATCTCGGCGGCGGCGACTTCGGCGCGGTGGCCGATGAGGTCGGCCTTGAGCTCCGGGACTTCGATTTGAATGAGCTGCTGCTGTGCGGTGACGACATCGCCTTTATCGACGGTGATCTTCTCGATGTAACCAGCAACACGCGCTTTCAACTCGACCTGCTGCCAGGGTGCAAAACTCGCAGGAAGCGTGATCCAGCGGTGAATGGTGCCTTTCCGCGGCTTGGTGGCCGGAAGTTCCAGGGCGAGGGCGCTCGTGGTAATGAGGCAGAGAGCGAGGAGGGATTTCATGAGCATGGAAAAGTGTTATTGGGCTTCAAACAGCGCGCTCTGCTCGTCCTCGGGGTCAAGCGAGGCGGAGGTGGCTTTCTTGCTGGCGAGAAGGGCAAAGACGGCGGGAAGGAAGAACAGCGTGGCCACGGTGGCGAGTGCCAGACCACCAACGACGGCACGTCCAAGCGGCGCGGTCTGACCCGCGCCGAGCGCCAGCGGCATCATGCCGGCGATCATGGCGAAGCTGGTCATCAGGATGGGGCGCAGGCGGCTGACGGCACCCTCGATGGCGGCCGTGCGGCGGTCGCCTTTCAACGCGAGACGTGCGCGGTCGGCGAAGGTGACGAGGAGAATCGCATTCGCCACGGCCACTCCGACGGCCATGATCGAGCCCATGGCGGACTGGATGTTGATCGTGGTGCCTGTGAAGAACAAGGCCAGGACCACACCGGCCAGCACGGCAGGCATGGTGGACACGACGACAATGGCAAGACGCAACGACTGGAAGTTCGCGCACAGAAGCAGGAAGATCACGATGATGGCGATGACGAGGCCGCTGCTGAAGCCGTCGTAGAGCTGGTTGAAGGGCACCACCTGGCCGCGGATGTCCACCTTCGTCTTGCCATCGGGTGCGGGGCCGACTTCATCAATGGTCTTGCGCACCGCTTTGATGGCGCTGCCGAAGTCGATGTCATGAAGGTTCGCGGTGATGCTGGCGATTCGCACCATGTTGTAGCGCTCGTAGGTGCCCACGGCCGTGCCGGGCTCGAGCTTGGCGATGGTGCGCAGCAGCACCGTGCCGCCATTGGCGGATTTCACCGGCGTGTTGCCGAGGTCCTCCAGCGTCTGCGTGCGCTCCTCGGGAATTTGCACCTGTACGTTGAAGCTGATGCCGGTGCCCGGATCGGCCCAGAACACCGGCTGCGTGAAGCGGCTGGAAGTCGTGGCGGCCACGAGGCTGCGCGTCACGTCCTCCACATTCACGCCGAGCAAGCCGGCGCGCTCGCGGTCGATCTGCACATTCACCGTGGGAGCGTCGAGCGTTTGCGCGATCTGCGCGTCACGCAGGAAGGGCAGTTCGTTCAGCTTCGCCAGCAGCTTCTCCGCGTGCTCCTTGCTCGCAGGCAGGCTGGGACCGCTCACGGCGATCTCGATGGGTGTGGATGTGCCAAAGCTCATCACGCGGCTGACGATGTCCTGCGGCTCAAACGACACGCGCACCTCGGGCAGCTCCCGTTTCATGATGCCGCGCAGTTTTTCCTGCAACTCAGGCACCTCCACGCTGCCATCTTTCTTGAGCTGCACCGCCAGCCAGCCCTCCTCAGGGCCGCCGTTCCAGAGATGCACGAGGTTCACCGGGAAGCTGGAGTTGTGGACGCCCACCATGCCGATGCTGAACTCCACCGGTGCCTCGTCACCGATGATCTTGAGGATTTTCTGCGCAATGCCCTCCGTGATGCCCACCTGCGTGCCGCTGGGCGCGCGGAAACGGATCGCGAACTGCCCGCTGTCCGACTGCGGAAAAATCTCCGATCCGAGAAACGGCCCAAAGGTCACGATGATCAAAGCCGCGCCGCCCAGATAAGCCGGGACCAGCACCCAGCGCATCGTCACCGCCGCCTTCACCACACCTTGATAAGCCCGCGCCAGCAATCCCAGCCGCTCCTCCTCATGCTTCGTGTTCTTGGGCAGGAACCACACCGAAAGCACTGGCACCAGCGTGCTGGAAAGGATGAACGAAGCGAACATCGCAAAGCCCACCGCCAGCGCCAGCGGCACGAAGAGCGCCTTCGCGGCTCCAACCATGAAGAAGGCGGGAATGAAGACGGCCAGAATACAAAGCATGGCCAGCAAACGAGGCAGCGTCGTTTCGAGCGTGCCGTCGAGAGCGGCGCGGGCCAGCGTTTTTCCGCGTGCAAGATGCGTGTGGATGTTTTCCACCGTCACGGTGGCCTCATCCACGAGAATGCCCACCGCGAGCGCCAGGCCGCCGAGCGTCATGAGGTGGATGTTCTGCCCGCTGATCCACAGGCCGAAGGCAGCGGCCATGAGCGAGAGCGGGATGTTAATCACCACGATGAAGGCGGTGCGCAGATCGCGCAGGAAAACGAGCACCATCAAGCCGGTGAGGACCGCGCCCAGCGCGCCTTCTTTCACCAGGTCGCGGATGCTCTGGTTCACCACCGGCGTCTGGTCGAACTCAAAGCTCACCTTGATGCCGTCAGGCAGCAGCTTTTGGAATTCGGGAATGCTTTCCCGCACCTTCTTCACCACCTCCAGCGTCGAGGCCTCCGCGCGCTTCGTGACAGGCAGATAGACGGTGCGCTTGCCGTTCGCCAGCGCGTAGGAGGTCGTCACATCGGCGGAGTCGGCCACTGTGGCGACGTCGCGGATGAAGACCGCGCCTTTGTCCGTGTGGCGCAGCGGCACCGCCTCCAGATCCTTCACGTTCGAGACGATGGCGTTTGTCGGCACGATGGGATACTTGCCGTCGAGGTTCATGTTGCCGGACGGGCTGATCGGATTCCCCTTCGCGATGGCCTGCACGATGTCATCCGGCGAGAGGCCGTACGCCTTCATGCGATCCGGGTTCACATTCACCACGATGCCGCGTGAGCTGCCGCCAAAGGGCGGCGGCGCGGACACGCCCGGCAGCGTGGCAAAGGCCGGGCGCACCTTGTTCAGCGCCTGGTCCTGCATCTGATTGAGCGTGATGTTCGGATCGTCCGTGGAGAATACCAGATGACCGACCGCGACGCTGCCCGCGTCAAAGCGCATGATGAAGGGCGCCACCGTGCCCGGCGGCATGAAGGCGCGGCTCCGGTTCACCTGCGCCACCGTCTCCGACATCGCCTGGCTCATGTCCGTGCCGGGATGGAACTGCAGCTTCATGATCGAGGCGCCCTGGATGGACTTGCTCTCCACGTGCTCGATGTTCGCGATGTAGAGGAAGTGATACTCGTAGCGGTAGGTCAGGTAGCCCTCCATCTGCAGCGGGTCCATGCCACCATACGGCTGCGCCACATAGATCGTCGGGATGCCCAGCGGCGGAAAAATGTCGCGCGTCATGCGCTGCAGCCCCAGCCAGGCTCCCAGCGCCACGGCCACGACGGCGACGATGATGGTCCAGGGATAGCGGAGGGCAAAGCGTGCGAGATTCATTCGGGAGAGTGACGAAAGCGGGACGGGAGGCGCCGTTTTATCGGGGAGCGATTACGGGCCGCGTAAAACGTGTGGATTCAAGCTTCTTTCCATCAAATGCGAAAAAAATCTGGTGGTGGCAACGAGGGTTCACAAAACGCCGGTGATCATCCCGAAGGCCACCAGGATGAGCAGCATGCCGACAATGAACTGGAGAGAGCGGATGGTGAGCTTTTTCAGCAGCCGGGCGGCGAGGAACGAACCGGCGAACGCGGCCAGACAGGCCACCACCACGAGCATGAGGTCCACCGGCGGACCTGACTTGAAAAACGCGACGCCATAGACCGGCATCCGCGCCAGATCGACGATCACCGCGAGCACCACGCCGGTGGCGATGAACTGCTCCTTCGAGAGGCCCGTTTTGAGCAGGAACATGCTGCGAAACGCACCCTGATTGCCCGACAAACCGCCGAAAAAGCCGGAGACGCATCCGCCGACCGGCAGCAGCCGCGCATCGAAGCGCCAGGCCGCCATCGCGGGAGAAAGCTCCATCGCCACAAAGCCCAGGATCAGCAGTCCGACGGTCAATTTCACCGGCATCACGGCCAGCGTGCGTCCCAAGAGCGAATACTCCGCCAGCGGCGGCAGATGCGCCAGCCAGCCCAGCGTCAGCGCACCTGCAAATGCTGCGAGGACGGCCGGAATGCCAAAGCGCAGCACCACGCCGCGATCCGCCCGCCAGCCGACGAGCGCGAGCTTGAAGAGGTTGTTCGCCAGATGCACCACCGCCGTCACGGACACGGCGATCTCCACGGGGAAGAACAACGCCACCACCGGCATCAGCAGCGTGCCCAGCCCGAATCCCGACAGCAGCGTCAAACCCGCCGCGACGAAGGCACAAAGAGCGATCGCGAGTGTTCCCATGCGGTTGCATTACGTCAGTCGTAATAAGAGTCAAATGACATTGCTCCTGCACTTCATGATGCGATTCCGCGTCAGGAAGCCTGCCTGCAAATGGGTTCGTTTGGCAAAAATTCATGATTGCCCTCACCCCCGGCCTGAGACAGCGACAGACAAGGGCGCGGGCATCAGTTCCCCCCGGCGCATGCGCTGGATGCGTTCGAGCTGGTCCATGGCCCGGTACATCTGGCGCTCCAGCTTGATCTCATAGCGGAGGATTTTGTCAAGGGTGTCAGCCGCCGGCAGCACGGTGGCAGCTTTGAGGGCTTCACCCGCCGTCCACCAACACCCCGCCCCTTATGTTCGACCCCGACTATCCCCCCGCCAGCGCCGAGATCGAGTCCGCGCCGCTGCGCGCGCAGTTCAACGCGCTTTTTGACCTGATCCAGGAGCGCGCGCACGGCATCCCCGGTGTGAACACGCTGGAGCTGACGCCGGACGCGGAGTACTCCCAGGCGCAACAGCAGGAGGTGGTGGCGACGCTCAACGCGCTGATCACGGCGCTGAAGGGGAGCTGAGGGCGGCCGGGGCGCCGCCCTCAACGGCGCGAGGGCGCACTGAGAGAACAACTGCTGGCAATTTTTGAAGCATCATGCCTGCCGGGTATTCCTCCAGCACTGGACAACCGGGATGGATTCATTGCGCCGGGTGGAGGGCTGGCAGAAGCTCCGCACCACACGCACTTTGTGAGGCTTTGCCCGCCCGGTCGTGCTCAAGGAGCATGATCAAGTGTCAATTCTATCTCAGGAAGTTCGTCGCGAAGGGAGCGCTTGATGTTTGGAAGAATGGTTTCAAGGGCGGCGCGGGTCAGAATGGCCGTCTCGGTGATGACTCCGATTTCACCACGGATGCCGTAACTGCCTCCCAGCATCAGTCCCGGGTTTCGGCCTCCGGCGGGAAAGAGGCCGCACAGGGTTACCCTGCCCTCCTGATCGGTCACCCCGAAACTATTGGCGTTCCGGGCGGAAGTGATCGCATCGGATCGCTCGGGCTGATCCAGCGCCCAAAGCCGCTCAAACGTCCCGCGGGTGAGCAGCAACACTCCGACTCCTGCGACAGGCTGGCGGTCGGATGAGCGAACGACACGGACTGGCAGCTCCTTCACAACCCCGCCAGTCCACAAAACGCCTGGCGCCAAAAAGACAATCCAGAAAAGGATGCCGATTAACAGAACCCAAAACAGCATGTAAACAAAATGCTTCATCGCACGGCGGTACGAGTGATGCTGTTACCCGGGCGTCAAGGGCAGTCTAGTCTGGCGCGGGCCGGTGGCTGCCCTCGTTTGACCGCTGGACCGGCACTGCCGGTTCAATCCACTCCTCATTCGGATTCGGTAATGGGCGCTGGTCAGCCAATTCTGAACGCACCAAAACATCTGTCATCCGGCCCGATGGAGTGAAACTCATGCCGACTGCCCCCCACCACCAGTATCCGTCACGCTCCACCGCGGGTTCTGCCATGAAGGTGCCCTGCACGGCATTGATGATACCCGCCCTTGTTGCATTGGGATCGCGTGACGCAAGAAAAGCCACCCTCATCGCATGCACGGCGGATACAAGGCCGGATGACTTCTTCATCTGCTCCCTCAATGTCCGCTGGGAGTGGCTGAAGCAGGCAGCCCAAGCCAGATTGGTGGCAGCAAGAAGGGTGAAAAGTGTCTTCGATGCAAGGGTCATGGCAAGGGTGGTGGTGAACGGCCTCACCAGCCGCCGCCGAGGGCGCGGAGCATCTGCACGGCGGCCAGGAGGCGCTGGCCGTCGAGCTGGGCGAGGGTGAGGCGGGCGGTGAGGACGACGCGCTCGGCGTCCACGACCTCGAAGTAGTTCGAGAGGCCGCGATCGTAGCGCAGGCGGGAGAGTTTGGCGGTCTCCTGCGCGGCGGCGACGGCGACGGCGACGGCGGCGCGCTGGCGGCCGAGGGTGCGGACGTCGAGCATGGAGTCCTCCACCTCGCGCAGGGCGGTGAGGATCGTCTGCTTGTAGGCGGCCAGGGATTCATGGTAGCGGGCCTCGGCGCCGCGCAGTCCGCCGAAAAGCCTGCCGCCCTGGAAGACGGGAAGGGTGATCTGCGGCCCGATGCTGGCGGTCTTGGCCCGGCCCTGGATGAAGCCCTCGGAACCGACGCTCTCCAGACCGCCGGTGCCGGTGAGGCGGAAGGCGGGGAAAAACTCGGCTTTGGCGGCGCCGATGGCGGCGTTGGCGGCGCGAAGGTCCTGCTCCGCGGCGCGGATGTCCGGGCGGCGCTGCATGACGGTGCCGGGCAGGCCGGCGGGCACGCGCGGAGGGGAAGGCAGGCGGGTGCTGCCGGGGAGGGTGAAGCCGGCGGGCGGCTCGCCGCAGAGGACGGCGAGGGCGTGCTCGATGGAGCCGCGCTGGCGCTCGATGGCGACGGCGTCGGCGCGGGTGAGCTCGAGTTCGGTGCGGGCGCGGGCCACGTCCATTTCATTGGCCAGTCCGCCCTGGAAGCGGGACTGCTGCAGGTCCAGCGCCTCCTGCCGCAGGGAGACTGTCTCATTCAGAATTTTCCGCTGGGCGTCGAGGGAGGCGGCGAGGAAGTAATGCCGCGCCACCTCGGCGGCGGTGATGAGGCTCTGGGCGTCCACGAGGTCCGCCTGGGCCTGCTCGCGGGCGCGGGCGCCTTCGACACTGCGGCGCACGCGCCCCCAGAGGTCGAGCTCGTAGTTGAGGTCGAGGAAGAGGCGGTAGCGGTCGCGCTCCAAGGGCGGGAGGCCGGCGCCGGCGGGGAGGTTTGCGCCGACGCTGCTGGCGGAGAGATGCTCGTAGGTGGTGGTGTTGAGCAGGCCGAGCTGGGGATGCCAGGCGGATTTTTCGATCTGGGAAAGGGCGCGGGCGGACTGCACGCGGGCGAGCGCGGCGGCGAGATCCTGGTTGCCGTGGAGGGCGCGCTCGACGTGGCGGTTGAGTGCGGGATCACGAAAGAGGGTCCACCAGGCGCCGGGGGGGTGCTCCTGGGGCGCGTCTGCGGCGCCCTGCTTCCAGCGGCCGGGCCACTTCCACTCCGGCAGGGCGAAGTCGGGGCCGGCTGTGCAGGAGCTGAGCGTGGTGATGGCAATGACGGCTGCGCAAGACGCGCGAGACACAGAAAAGGGCATGATGAAAAACACGGCGCCGCCCCGTCAATTCTCCGTGAATTTTCCCAGAGCGCGAAACTTTTGATACCTGGCCTCGAGCAAGTCGGTGACGGGTGTTTTCCCGATGCCGGCGATGGCGGCAGAGACAGCTTCTTTGAGCGCGGCGGCGGCCTCCTCGTGGTTGTTGTGCGCGCCGCCGGGGGGCTCGGGCACAATGCCGTCTATGATGCCGAGCTTGGAGAGATCCTGGGCGCTGAGCTTGAGGGCGGAGGCGGCCTCGGGAGCATGCTCGCGGTGCTTCCAAAGAATGGCGGCGCAGCCTTCGGGGCTGATGACGGAGTAGTAGGCGTTTTCCATCATGAGCACCTTGTCGGCGATGCCGATGCCGAGGGCGCCGCCACTGCCGCCCTCGCCGATGACGACGGCGATGACGGGGGTGCGCAGGGTCATCATTTCCTTGAGGTTGAAGGCGATGGCCTCGGCGATGTTGCGCTCCTCGGCGCCGACGCCGGGGAAGGCGCCGGGGGTGTCAATGAGGCTGACGACGGGCAGGCCGAACTTCTCCGCCAGGCGCATGGCGCGCAGGGCCTTGCGGTAGCCCTCGGGATGCGCGCTGCCGAAGTTGCGCAGCAGGTTTTCCTTGGTGTCGCGGCCTTTCTGGTGGCCGATGAGAACGATCTTGCGCCCGTCCCAGGTTGCAAAGCCGGCGGGCATGGCGGCGTCGTCGCCGATGTGGCGGTCGCCATGGATTTCGACGAAGTCGGAGCAGCAGTGCCGCACATAGTCGAGCATGAAGGGCCGGTTGATGTGGCGGGAGATTTGCACGCGCTGCCAGGGGTTGAGGTTGTTGTGGATGTCCCGGAGCAGGGCGTCGGCTTTTTTTTCCATTTCGGCGATCTGGGCGGCGAGCTTGTCGCTGGGTTTGGACTCCAGCTTTTTGCGCGCGTCCTCAATATCCTGGCGGAGTTTGGCGACGGGTTTTTCAAAGTCGAGGATTGGCTTCATGGGAAAGTGTGGCGGATCAGCGGATGATGTAGAGCTTGGAGCCGTTGCGCACCAGGATGAATATTTCCTCCAGGTCCTCGCGGGCGAGGAAGACCCCCGTCTCCGCCGGGGGCTGGGGCATGGGGGCGGGAGCGCTCGATGCCGCCTGCGGCTGCGGGGCGGAACCGGGCGCGGGCGGCGCGGTGACGGGGATGGCGCGCACGGGCGGCGGAGTGCGCAGGACGACGCCCGAGCGGCTGCCGGGAAGCCATTTGTCCGCCTCCATATAGCGGGCGTCGGCGGGCAGCAGGGAGCGCCCGTCGAGCACGGCGGATTTGCCTCTGACCTCCATCTCGGCGGGCGGCTTGACTCCCGCGGGCAGGCGCATGTCCAGCGCCTTGTATTCCTTGAAGAAGAATTCCCTGCCGCCCAGCACGCGCCTGAGGGTGACGGTTTTTTCCGAGGCGTCCACCACCACATTGAACTCCAGCGGCATGAGGGTGAGGTGGTCGCCGGGATGGAGGGTGGTGCTCATGAGGCCGTTGAGGCGGATGAGCATGTCGGTGGTGGTGCCCTGGCGGCTGGCGATGAGGGCCAGGGAATCTCCCGGCTGCACGATGTAGTCGCGCTTCCCCGGAATGGGCTCGGGTGAGAAAAGCTCGTCCATGTTGATCTCGCCGATGATGCGCTTGGCCTCGCCGCATGAGGCCGAGTCCGGGAACTGCTGGATGAGCCGGAACATTGCCTCGCGCGCCTCCGGGACGCGGCCCTCATTGAGCATGTCCGCCGCCGCTTCGAAACGCTTCATGCCCGGATCAATGCGGGGCATGTCGGACCGTTTGATCTCGCTCATCTCCTGGCGGAGGCGCCGCTCCGGGGCCAGCACCTTGATGTAGATGTACCAGGCCACCGCCATGCAGCCCAGCGTGACGCCGAGAACGATGAGGTAGAGCAGGAGTTTGAGCTGGGCCTTGGCCATGTCTTGTCTTGCGGCGGGAGGCGCTTCACAGCAGGCCGCGCCTCTTGAAGTCGAACAAATTGATCTTCTGGGACTTCTCGATCATCTCGACGGTGAACTTCAAAAGGCATATCTCCCAGGTGTCGTCCACTCCGGCAATGACGGCGCGCATGGGATTGCCGGTGGCTCGGATGTCCTCCAGCAGCTTGCCGCAGACATCGTCCATGGACTCGTGGACGACCTCCTCGTTCATGTCGTTCATGCGGAATTTGAAGCCGTATTTCAGCACCGCCAGCTTGTGCAGGTTCTCCTTGAGGAAGTTGCCAAAAGCCGCGCCCTGGGGGCCGAAGCCGTCGAAATCAAAATCCGCCATCGCGGACGGATCCGGGCGGAGGATGAGCGGCCTTTCCGCCGTCAGCACCCCCTGGCGCACGCGCGTGGCATTGACCTGGTCCATGAGTTCGGAGACTAGCTGGAACTCGAACTGCGTGCTGCCAAAGGTGTCAATGCGCCGGTCCGGCTCATGCAGGACCCGCGTCATCTCCAGCGCGTATTGAATGTCATACTCCGTGTGCATGGGGGATGAGGCATCCTAGCAGCCGCCGCGTCTTTGCAAAGCGGTCAATTTACCCGTCCGCGCCTTTTCATCCGGTGTCTTGCGAGTGTTTCAGTCAGGTTGTCGAAAAAGGGGTGAGGGGCGGCAATAAAGGGGGGCATCATTCAGGAAGCGGTGATTCATAAAATATGAATGATGTGGAAATTATTTTGATAATATGTGGTTTTTATGGTTAATTTTAAACAAATCAAAACAATCACCATGAAAGTCACTCTCCTTCTCTGCTGGGTTTCGTCCATTTCAATGGCTTTGAGCGTGCTTTCCTCCTGCGCTTTGCCCCAGGGCGGGTTTTTGAAAAAAGGCGGAGTGACAGCAGCGAAGGGCAGTCCGCTGCAGCCGGGAGTCCGTTACGAGGTGCGGAAGGCTCTGCAGGCCGGCGTTCCTTTCCGCCCGCAGGAAATGAAGCGCTACTTTTTTGTGATCGAGACACCGCGCCCGCCGATGATGGCGGCGGCCAATGCCAAAGCCGGGCAGATGACGGTGCGCACGACGGCCTACTGCCACGACGAGTCGGACCACATCGTCTATGGGCGCAAGAACGCCCTCGGCACGGACCTGAAGTTCGGCAGCGTGCGCAGCGCGGCGGCGGACTGGTCGCGCTATCCTGTGGGGACGCGCTTCCGCATCGCCGGGCAGCCGGACGTGGTCTATGAGGTGGACGATTATGGCAGCGCCCTGGTGGGCACAGGCACCATTGATTTGTACAAGCCGACCCAGGGCATGATGAACCAGTGGGGAGTGCGCCATGTGGACATTGAGGTGCTGCAATGGGGCTCCTATGAGCGCAGCATGGAGATCATGCGCGACCGCGTGCGCTGGCCGCATGTGCGCAGAATGGTCAGCGACATCGAGTCGAATGTCATGCAGGCGACGATGAAAAGCCTCAAGCCGCAGCCTCTGGCCGCCGCGCTTTGAGGGCAATGAGAGCGGCTTTGGCAGGCGCGCGGCAAGTTTGGCGAAAGCCATGCGGCGCGGGATCGTTCGTCACGGGGTCATGCGCGTCCTCATCCTGCTTATCGCCTTTCTCCTTCCCTGCCACGCCCAGAATTCCGCCCAGTCAGGTCCGTTGAAAAAGCTGCAGTCCGTTTTGCAGGCACCGCCCGACCCCACCTCAGCGACCGCGCTGCACGGCCAGGTGACGCGGCTTTTCGGACGCCAAAATCTCATGCAGGGCAAGCCTGGCGCCAAAGTGGAGGGCACCACCGTGGCCTGGGCCTTCATGGACATGCAGCCCGCGCGCGTGGTGCGCGGGGACGGCGAACTGATCGGTGAAATGACACGCCTCGGCGAGGATGGCCTGCAGGTGCTGGTGCGGGAGATGCCGAATTTCCACGAATTCCAATACCGCATCGAGGTGGACGGCAGCCCGCGCGTGGCGGGCATGGTGCGCGTCGAGCATTACGAGTACGGCGCCGACAGCGAGCGCCGGGCCGGCGTGCCTCAGGGAGCACTGGAAAAGTTCGCCTGGAACGGCAGCAAGGTGTTCCCCGGAACCGAGCGGGATGTCACTGTTTACATACCCCGGCAATACCGGCGCGGGGAAGAGGCGTGCCTGATGGTCTGGCAGGACGGCACCCGCCACGCGGACCCCCACGGGCCGATGCGCGCGGGTGTCGTCTTTGACAATCTCATCCACAAAAAAGAGATGCCCGTGACTGTCGGCGTCTTTGTGGACCCCGGCCGCAAACCCGGCCAGAAAGCGGGTGATAAAGCGGCCAACAGAGGCTTTGAATACGACAGCCTGGGAGACGCGTACGTCCGTTTCCTGCTCACCGAGATCCTGCCGGAAGTGGAGAAGCGCTTTCAGGTGAAATTCCGCCCCGGCCCGGAAGCGCGCGCCATCGCGGGCGGCTCATCGGGCTGCATCTGCGCCTTCACGGCGGCCTGGGAGCGGCCGGACCAGTTTCACAAGGTGCTCGGCTGGGTGGGCACCTTTGTGGACATCCGAGGCGGCAATGCCTACCCTTACCTGCTGCGCGTCACCGAGCGCAAACCCATCCGCGTTTACCTGCTCGACGGGGTAAACGACCTCGACAACCAGTTCGGCAACTGGCCCCTGGCCAACCGCATGATGGAGGCCAGCCTCAAATTCATGGGCTACGACCACCGCGTGGACTGGAACGAGTGCTTTCACGGCAGCAAGGGCATGGGCCCCAGCCTGCCCGACGCACTGCGCTGGCTCTGGCGCGATGTGCGCTGAGCGCGCGAACCATGCCCCGACCGCCTGAAAAATGCGGATGGAAACTGCCCGCCCCATGAAATGGATGCGGGATGCCCGCGCTCATCAGCGCTCGTCAATCGGCGCCACTTTCTGCCCGTAAGGCCGGCCCACATAGGAGCTCAGCGGGCGGAAGAGACGGTTCTCGCTCCACTGCTCCAGCACATGCGCGGTCCAGCCGCTCATGCGGGCGATGGCAAAGATGGGAGTGAACAGATCCGTCGGAATGTCCAGGCTGTAATAGACCGTGGCGGAGTAGAAATCCACGTTGGCGTTCAGGTTCTTGCGCTCGCGCATGATCTCCGCGATGCGCTCCGACATCTGGATCCACTTAGGCTCGCCTAGCTGGGCGGTGAGCTGGATGGCCATCTCCCTCAGGTGCGGCGCGCGCGGATCCAGCACCTTGTAAACACGGTGGCCGATGCCCATGATCTTCTTCTTCTGCGCCAGCGCGTCCTCCACCCATGCGTCCACCTTGTCCGGGCTGCCGATCTCCTCCAGCATGTGGATGACGCCCTCGTTGGCGCCGCCGTGCAGCGGGCCTTTCAGCGCGCCGATGGCCGCGCTGATCGCGGAGTACATGTCGCTCAGGGTGGAGGCAACGACGCGCGCGGTGAAGGTCGACGCGTTGAAGCCATGCTCGGCGTGCAGCACATAGGCCACATCCAGCGTCTTCTCAGCCTCCTTGGAAGGCGCCTCGCCGTTCATGAGGTAAAGAAAGTGCGCCGCCTCGCTCAAGTCCTTGCGCACCGGCGGCAGTTCCTTGCCCTGGCGCGCGCGGTGGAAATACGCTGCGATGACGCCGATCTGCGAGACCAGGCGGATGGCCGTGGCCAGGTTGTCACTCATGTCCACGTCATGCCGCGCCATGTCATAGCAGCCGAGCATCGAGACCGCCGTGCGCATCACATCAATCGGGCGCGCCTTCTTCGGCGCGTGCCGGAGAAAGTCTATGACACCCTGCGGCAGCTCGCGCTCGGCGCGCAGCGCCGTGGTGATCCGGTCGAGCTCCGCGCGGTTCGGCAGCTTGTTGTAGAAAAGCAGATGCACCACTTCCTCATAAGAGACCTTGCCGGCCAGTTCGTTGATGTCGTAGCCGCAATAATAGAGGATGCCCTCCGCTCCATTGACCTCGCCGAGGCGGGTTTCTGCTGCGACGATGCCTTCGAGACCTTTGGAGACGACTGCCATGATGTTCGGTGGAGAGTGGGGGGGTTGAACTGGGGAAAGGGAAGTTTGGCGTGAGCGCGCGCAAAGCGCGTTTTTGTGGTAGCCTCAAGCGTGCCGAGGCTCAACTAAAATACGCCCGCAGGCGCCGGATTGCGCTCATTTCCTGCGCATCACGCGCACCCGGTGCGCCTCGCTGTCGCCGATGAAGACGGAGCCGTCCGCGTCCACATAAATGCCGTGCAGCCGCGCCATTTTGCACTGGAGGGGGTCCCCGTCCGGGCCGTCGCCCTTCTCGCCGGTGCCCGCCATCAGCAGCAGCCTGCCGGTCTTCGCCTCCACCATGCGCACGCTGTGGCTCTCGGTGTCCGCCAGCCAGGCATTGCCCTCCGCGTCTATGGCGATGCCCTTCGGCCCTTTGAGCGTGGCCTTCCTGGCCGGGCCGCCGTTGCCGGTGAAGCCGTTTTTGCCCGTGCCCGCGATGTGCAGGATTTTGCCCGCCTTCACATCGAACTTGAAGACCTGGTTCCCCTCCCGCGTGCAGAGCCAGAGATTGCCCTCCTTGTCGAAGTCAATCGAGCGCGGCCCCTTCAGCGGCGTGCCCTCGATCGGGGAGCCGTCCGGCGTCGGACCGGCCTCGCCCGTGCCAGCGTAGCGCGTGATGATGCCCGTGGCCAGGTCCACGCGGCGGATCACATGATTGCCGATGTCGCAGATGTAAAGATGCCCGTCCGGGCCGAACTGGATGCTGTGCGGCTTGTTCATCTCCGCCCGGACCGCCGGACCGCCGTCGCCGCTGTGGCCGGGCTTGCCCGTGCCGGCGATGGTGCTGATGACACCCGTCCTCATGTCCACCTTGCGCACCGCGTGGTTGGCCATGTCCACGATGTAAAGGTCCCCCTTCGCATCAAAGCGGATCTCATGCGGCAAATTGAATGCCGCCTCCAAGGCCGGACCGCCATCCCCGCTGTAACCCTTCTGCCCGCTGCCCGCGACACTGTGGATGACGCCGTCCGGCGTGATCTTGCGGATGCGCTGGCCGGTGTATTCGCAGTACCAAATGGCTCCGTCGGGGCCGCGAATGACGCCAAACGGATTGTCCATCCGCGCCTGGGTTGCCGGGCCGCCGTCACCGCTGAAACCTTTTTCCCCTGTGCCGGCAAAGGTCTCGATGGTCCATTCGGCGGCATGAGTCTGGAGAGCGAGCGCGAACGCGCAGATGAGCAGGGAGGTGGTCTTCATGGTGGTGGATGAGTGCCAGGACAAAACGCGCCCCGGCGCGGAAAGCAATCGGACGATGCAAGCGCCGCCTTTCGCCATGCATTTTTGGGGAGCCCCATCGTTTCGCCAAAAGTATTCCCGCGCCGCAGTGTGAGCTGTCAATGGATGCCCCGGCGGAGCCTGAGTGTTTTTCCTGGAACAGCACGAATCCGTGACGGGGGGCGAAATGGCCTTGCATGCCGGGATTTTGCCGGAGCGTTCCGGCGCCGCGCAAAACATTCATCGCGGTCATGGATTCTTTTCATCGGAGCCGTGATGACATGGGGCTTGCGCGCTGGCAGGCAAGATGCTTCTTGGCGGCTCATGAGCACGCCAAACAGCCTCTGGACCCGCTTCCACAAACACTTCCTCAGACATCCGCAGACCGGTTTCTCCATGGACGTGAGCCGGATGAATTTCGACGAGGCGCTCTTTGATCAAATGGAGCCGGCCATCACCCGGGCTTTCACCGCCATGCGTGAGCTTGAGGCGGGAGCCATCGCCAATCCCGACGAGGGCCGCATGGTCGGCCATTACTGGCTGCGCAATCCGGACCTGGCGCCCAATGAGGACATCAAGGCCGAGATCATCCGCACCCTGGACGCCACACTGGCCTTCGCCGCGGATGTCCATGCCGGGAAAATCCTCGCGGCGAACGGCCAAAAATTCACCCGCGTGCTCGTCGCCGGCATCGGCGGCTCCGCGCTCGGCCCGCAGCTCGTGGCGGACGCGCTCACGCCCGCGAACCCGCCGCTGGCGATTGATTTCTTCGACAACACGGACCCGGACGGCATGGACCGCGTCACCAAGCGCATCGGCGCGGAGATCGCCACCACTCTGACACTGGTGATTTCGAAATCCGGCGGCACCAAGGAAACGCGCAACGGCATGCTGGAAGCCGCCGCAGCCTATGCGGCGCGGGGCGTGGACTTCGCCAGGCACGCCGTGGCGATCACGGGTGACGGTAGCGAGCTGGACAAGCACGCCATCTCGCAGGGCTGGCTGGCCCGTTTTCCCATGTGGGACTGGGTGGGCGGCCGCACCAGCGTGATGAGCGCCGTGGGCACCCTGGCAGCCGCGCTCCAGGGCGTGGATGTGCGCCAGTTCCTGGCCGGCGCCGCCGCAATGGATGCCGAGACGCGCAAGCGCCCCGCGCGCGAAAACGCCGCCATGCTGCTCGCCCTCATGTGGCACCACGCCGGCGGCGGACGCGGCGCCAAGGACATGGTCGTGCTGCCCTACAAGGACCGGCTCGTGCTTTTCAGCAAATACCTCCAGCAGCTCGTCATGGAGAGCCTGGGCAAGGAGCTGGACCTCGACGGCAGGGTGGTCAATCAAGGCATCGCCGTCTATGGCAACAAAGGCTCCACCGACCAGCACGCCTATGTGCAGCAGCTCCGGGATGGTGTGAACAATTTCTTCGCCGTCTTCATCCAGGTGGGCCGCGCGCGCGACACGGCGGGCATGGAGGTGGAGCCCGGCTACACGAGCGGCGACTATCTCCAGGGCTTCCTGCGCGGCACGCGCAAGGCGCTGGCGCAGAGCGGGCGCGAGTCCATCACGCTCGGCATCAGCGAGCTGAACGCCTTCAGCCTCGGCATGCTCGTCGCCCTCTTCGAGCGCGCGGTGGGCTTTTACGCCACGCTGGTGAATGTGAACGCCTACCACCAGCCCGGCGTCGAGGCCGGCAAAAAAGCCGCCACCGAATTCCTCGCGCAGCTCGGCCAGGTGCGCGCCGCCCTGCCCGCCGCGGGCGCGGGCGCCACGGCGGATGAGATCGCCGGCAGCCTGGGCATTGATGCCGAGGACGCCTGGCACATGCTCTCCCATCTGGCCGCCAATGCCGGGGCCAAAATCACAGTCGCTGGAGACACACCGGCTGGCGACCGCTTCACAGCAGCAGGCTGAGTCCGCCGAATGGCGGTGAAGGTTGCGGAGTCCGCGCATGAGGGACTTTTGCCGCTGGGCCGGGATCAGTCCTTCGGCACATGCGGGACGAGGAGGTCGGGGGCTTGATTGCGGGCGCGGGCGCGGCGGGCTGCCTCCTGGGTAAAGGAGAGCTGGGAGCGGACGGCCCTGGCTGCGGGAACGGCGGGCTGGATCCATGCGCCATCGGCGCGGAGATGGCGTCCGCGCGAGGTGTCGGCAAAGTGGGTTTCGAGGATGTGGGTGAGGCGCTTTTTGGCGTCCTTGTCCTCGACGGGCACGAGCAGCTCGACGCGCTTGGAGAGGTTCCGGTTCATGAAGTCGGCGCTGGAGATGAAGACGACCGGCCTGCCGCCCTGGCGGAACCAGTAGATGCGGGCGTGCTCAAGGTAGCGGTCTATGATGCTGACGACGGTGATGTTGTCGCTCACGCCTTTGACGCCGGGGCGCAGGCAGCAGATGCCGCGCACGTTGAGGCGCACCTTCACACCGGCCTGGGAAGCCTCGTAGAGGGCCTCGATCATGCGGCGGTCCTCAAGGGCGTTCATCTTCAGCATGATGGCGGCGGACTCGCCCTGGCGGGCGCGCTCGGTCTCGCTGCGGATCATGGTGAGCAGACGCTCGCGCAGGCCGAAGGGGGCCATGCTGATGCGCTCAAAGTGGACGAAGCGGGAGCGGCCGGTGACGGTGTTGAAAAAGGCGGAGGCGTCTGCGCCGAAACCGGGCCGCGCGGTGAGCAGGCTGATGTCGGTGTAAAGTCGCGCGGTGGACTCGTTGTAGTTGCCTGTGCCGAAGTGCGTGTAACGCACGAGATGCCCGGCCTCCCGGCGCATGACGAGACATATTTTGGCGTGGGTCTTCAGCCCGCGCACACCATAGATGATCTGGGCTCCGGCATTGAGCAGGTCCTCGGCGCGCTCCAGGTTCCGCGCCTCGTCGAAGCGCGCTTTGAGCTCGACGAGGACGGTGACATGCTTGCCGGCCTGTGCCGCGCGGATGAGCGCGCTGATGATGCGGCTGTTCTTGGCGGTGCGGTAGAGGATCTGCTTGATGGCGATGACGTTTTCATCGGCGGCAGCCTCCTCGATGAGCTGGAGCACTGGATCAAAGCTCTCGAAGGGATGGTGCAGGAGGATGTCGCCGGCTTTGACCGCCTCGAAGATGCTCTGGCCGGGTTCGATCTGGTGGGACGGATGGGTTTCCCATGTCTCGACCTTCAACTCGTCGAAGCCGGAGAGGGAGGCGATCTGAAAACAGGCCCTCAAATCGAGCTCGCCTGGAATGGTGAAAACCTGGGCGGTGCGCGCCCCGCAGAGGTCGCGGATGATTTTGACCAGGTCGCGCGGGGCGCCCTGCTCGATTTCAATGCGGATGGCGGGGCTCAGCAGGCGGGCCTGGAGGACGTCCTCCATCTCGCTGGCAAGGTCGAAGGCGCTCTCATCGTCCACGGCGATGTCGCTGTTCCGGCTGATGCGGAAACGGGCGCAGTCGGTGACTTTCTCGGAGGGGAAATAGTGCTGGAGAAAGAGTTCGATGAGGTCCTCCAGATTCACATAGCAATGCGCGGCGGTCTCGGCATCGGGGACGGTGACATGGCGTGGGAGGTTCGAGGGCAGGGTGAACAGAACGTGGCGGCGGCTGGCCCGCCCGTCCTGCTCTGAGAGCACAGCGCAGAGGAGGGCGATCTGGAGCGCTGGCACGGTGATGCGCGGAGCGTCCTCGTCGAGCGCGATGGGCGAGAGCACGGGGAAAATGTGCTCGTTGAAGTGGTCCTCAAGGTGCGCGCGCTGCGCGGGAGTGAGGTCGCTGACGCGCAGGCGGCGGATGTTTCCCTGCCAGAGAAGCGGACGCAACTGCCCTTCAAGGATTTCATACTGGCGGGCGACGAAGGCGGTCGCCCGCTCGTGGATGCGCTCCCATTGCTGGGTGGGAGTAAGGCCGGCGGCGTCCTTGTGGCGCACGCCCTGCTCGCGCAGAAGCTGGAGCGCGCCGACGCGGACCATGAAGAACTCGTCGAGATTCGAGGCGGTGATGGCGAGGAATTTCAGCCGTTCGAGCACGGGCAGATCACGCCGCGCAGCCTCCTCAAGCACGCGCTCGTTGAAGGCCAGCCAGCTCAACTCGCGGTTGAAAAAATGCTCCTCGGTGACGGGAACAGGCGGTGTGGGTGTGGGCATTGGGCATGATTGCCCGCGCGCCTGCGCGCGCAAGTGACGTTGCGCGCGTCACTCCCATTCGATGCTCGCAGGCGGCTTGGTGCTGATGTCGTAGAGCACACGGTTCACGCCTTTGACGCTGTTGAGGATCTTGTTGGAGGTGCTGGCGAGCACTTCGTAGGGCAGGCGGACCCATTCGGCGGTCATGGCGTCTTCGCTGATGACGGCGCGGAGGCTGATAGCCTGCTCGTAGCTGCGTTCGTCGCCTTTGACGCCCACCGTTTTCACGGGAAGCAGCGCGGCGTAAGCCTGCCAGGTCTGCTCATACCATCCGCTGCGGCGGAGTTCGCCGATGAAGATGGCATCGGCCTGCTGCGTGATGGCGACGCGTTCGGCGGTGATTTCGCCGGGAATACGCACGGCAAGACCAGGGCCGGGGAATGGATGACGCCACAGGGCGCGGTGCGGGATGCCAAGGCTGGCACCGAGGGCGCGGACCTCGTCTTTGAAGAGCTCGGCGAGCGGTTCGAGCACCTTGCCCTGCTCTTTGAGCTCCATGATCTTATCGACGCGGTTGTGATGTGTTTTGATCTTGCTGGCAATGCTGCCGCTGGTGGCGCTTTCGATCACGTCGGGATACAAGGTGCCCTGCGCGAGGAGTTCGACGTTGTCGGCCACCTTCCAGAACTCCTCGACGAAGAGCGTGCCGATGATGCGGCGCTTTTGCTCGGGATCGGTGACGCCTTTCAATGCGCCGAGGAAGATGGCGCTGGCGTCGATCTGCTCGATGGGCACGCCGACTTCATCAAACAGCGTTTTGACCTCCGCGGCCTCGTTCAGGCGCATCATGCCGGTGTCGATGAAGATGCAGCGCACCTTCACGCCCGCCTTGGCGAGCAACACAGCAAGCACCGTGCTGTCCACGCCGCCGGAGACGCCGCAGATGACCTCGCGATTGCCGACCTCGGCCTTGATGCGCTCGAGCATCTGCGCCTTGAAGGCATTGATGTCGAACTTGGCGAGCTGCGCGCCGCTCTTGGTGAGGAAGTTCTTCAGGATGGCGGTGCCTTCGTGCGAATGCGTGACCTCCGGGTGAAACTGGATGCCCCAGCAACGATCGGACCATTTCAGGGCCACCGGTACGGCGTCCTCATTCGTGGCGATGACTTTGGTGGTGCTGGCCAGATTTGCGCAGGTGTCGCTGTGGCTCATCCAGACCTGCGATTCGTGCGAGATGCTACTGAAAAGGTCCTCATGGTCAGTGACGACGAGTTTGGCGGGTCCGTACTCGCGGGTGACGCCGGGCTTCACCGTGCCGCCGTGCTTGATGTTGAGGAGCTGCATGCCGTAGCACACGCCGAGCACCGGCACGCCGAAGGACATCAGTTTGTCGTAATCGACATCGGGCGCGTCTTTTTCGGAAGTGCTGCGCGGGCCGCCGGAAAGGATGATCGCTCCAGGGTTCTGGAGGTTCGGCAGTTCGGCGGGCGGATACAGGTGCGAGGCAAAACCCAGCTCGCGCACGCGGCGGACGATGAGCTGAGAATACTGGGAGCCGTAATCAAGGACGGCGACTTCGTTTTCAGTCATGGGCGGGACAGCATGGAAATGGCAAAGGAGGCTGGGTCAGGAGGGCTCGTAGTTCACCGGTTCCTCGGTGATGACCACATCATGCGGATGGCTTTCCTTGAGTCCGCCGGCGGTGATGCGGACAAACCGAGCCTTGGCGCGCAGCTCGTCGAGATTGTTCGCGCCGACGTAGCCCATCCCGCTGCGCAGACCGCCCATGAGCTGGAAGACGACATCCGAAAGCGGCCCCTTGAACGGCACGCGCGCTTCGACCCCCTCCGGCACCAGCTTGCCGGAACTGTTCTGCCCGTAGCGGTCGCCAGCCCCTTTGCGCATGGCCTTGAGGCTGCCCATGCCGCGGTATTCCTTGAAGGTGCGCCCCTGCCATTTGACCATGTTTCCCGGACTCTCGGCGGTGCCGGCTAGCAACGAGCCAAGCATGACGCAGTCCGCGCCGCCGGCGATGGCTTTGACTATGTCGCCCGAATAGCGGATGCCGCCGTCGGCAATGACGGAAACACCGCGCGGACGGCAGACAGCGGCCACTTCGGTGATGGCGCTGAACTGCGCCATGCCGACGCCGGAGATCACGCGCGTGGTGCAGATCGAGCCGGGACCGACGCCGACCTTCACAGCCGACGCGCCGGCCTCCATCAAATGCAGGGCGCCGTCGGCGGTGACGACATTGCCGGCGACGACCGGGATGGAGCCGCCGAGACGCTCGCGCAACCGCCGGACCACTTCGGCCACGCGGGTGGTGTGTCCGGTGGCGGCGTCAATGAACAAAGCATCCGCGCCGGCTGCGGCGAGCGCCGCGCCGCGCTCCACGCAATCCTCCCCCACGCCCACGGCGGCACCGACACGGAGCTGGCCGTTGGCGTCCTTGGCGGCATGGGTGAAAGTCTGGCGCTTCACGACATCCTGCTTGGTGATGAGACCAGCCAGCTTTCCGTCCGCGTTTATGAGGGGAAGTTTTTCGATACGGTGGGTGTACAGGATTTTGAGCGCCTCCTCATAACTTGTGTCGGCTGTGCCGGTGGCGAGCTTGCCGAGAGGTGTCATCATCGCGGACACAGGCGTGGACTCATCCTCTATGTACCACATATCCCGGCTGGTGACCATGCCGACGAGCCTGCCCTCAGGATCCACGACCGGGAAACCGCTGACGCCTTTGATGTGCATGAGGCGCTGCAATTCGCCAAGCGTCGTGCCGGGGCTGACAGTGTGCGGATTTTGAATGACGGTGTTCTCCGAGCGCTTCACCCTTGCCACCTGCTCCGCCTGATGGGTGACCGGGCAGTTGCGGTGGATGACCCCCATGCCGCCTTCACGCGCAAGAGCGATGGCCAGTTCGGCCTCAGTCACCGTGTCCATGGCCGAGGAAAGCACGGGTATGCGCAGGTGGATCGAACCGCCGAAAGGAGTGCCAATTTCCACTTCTCCAGGCAAGACCTCGCTCAGGCCCGGCAGGAGTAGAACATCGTCAAAACTAAGCGCAAGGGAAGGTATGTCGCCCATGTGCCATAAAAGCGGCACATCCCGTCTTGTCATGCAGAAAGTGCGCCGGAGCTCAGTCAGGGCCGGTAAACACGCGTCTTGCCGGTGTAGGAGTCAATCTGGACGCAAAAATAATTCCGTGGCTGGGCGCTACCGGCATCCTTGCTCTCCACGATGGTCAGAAAACTTTCATCGTAGGGAGGCACGGTGTAATCCAGGGCCACGGCCTGGGCCTCATCGGTGCTGGAAGATCCTTTCAGCATCTTCATGGAGCCGTCGGGAAAGAATCTCATCGCCGCGTAGCTCACATTTTCAGGTTCGGTGCTTCCCGGCGGGCGGAAAAGATAATTTCCCGAATCGTCCGGCCTCTGCCGGTTCGTTGTCTGCAAAAGAGGAGACAACTGCTGGGTGCGCGAGAGGATGATGCCAGACTCCAGGTAATAGGCCTCGGAAAGGGAGCGTTCCACGCCCGATTGCGGACTATGCACCACCTGGTAAGCATAAAACAGATCGTCCCCCGGCCTGTCGGAACTGCTGTTGATGTAGCTGTAAAAGCGCATCTCTACCTCTGAACCCATGGAAATGGCGCTCTGCTGAGCCAGGCTCAACCGGTTGATCAGGGAATCCCCCGAAGAACTGAGACGTGTCGAGCGGATCACATCCAGCAGCGTCGGCGTGACGAGGGCGACGAGAAGCGCGATGATGCCCACCACTGTGATCATCTCGATCAAAGTGAATGCGGCGGCTTTGTTTCGGCGGAGTGGAGTCATGGGAGAGGGCTTGGACGCGCAGGGTTCAGGTGCTCCACTTGGCGCCACGCAGCGCCACCGTGGTGGAAAAGATGCGGTAATTGACGCGAAACTCCTCGCGAAGAACCCTGGCCACTTCCTCAAGCGACTGGTTCAGTTGTGAGGCGGGGCTGCCGTTGATAATGTCGTGGATCTGGGTTCCGAATGGTGGCGACTGGCCATCCCCGCCGCCATTGGTTTGCACAAGCCTCTCCGCAGAACGCTCGTCAATCGCCACCAGCACCACCCTCACGAGTGGAGGCAGGAGGTATTGCGTGCCCTGCTGTCCCATGCCCGCCGAGTTCGCCAGCCTCACCTCATCCGAATCGTAGGCGAAGTTCTCCGCGATGACCGTGGAGGATGCGCCACCGCCCGCGGAACCAGGATCAAGCATGGGGGATATGACCAGTGCGACAATGTTGTCGGCGACCGGCCGGTTCATGCCGCGGTTGATCGAAGTTTCGTTGCCGCCGCCTCCGCTTCTGCCTGCGGAATCGGTCAGGCTTCTGCCCGCGTCCTGCATCCAGGCGTTCCGCTGGTTGGCATAAATGATGCTGCGCTCCGAGGGAGGGGAAAATTCCATGAGCCGATAACGGTACTTCAACGTGCTGGATGTGATGAAACCCGGCCGGAAAAACTCGTCAGAGCTGTATTGGACATAATAACCGCGTCCGCAAAGCAGCCGGTCCAAACCGGCGAACTGGGGATCATGAGTCACCCCCAGCGGCGCCTGAAAGAACACGGCACTCCCAGGCAGGACTGACGCGCCCCCCGTGGGAATGAGAGTCGAGGCGGGACCGCAGACAAAACGCAGCTCAGTTTTCCGCTGGTAGCGCGTCGGAGCCTGGGTGGTGGCCGCCACTGGATCCGCCGAATTCAGATAATTGGTGTCATAGTCCACATAAGTGTTGAGCGTGGCCTGACTGATGTTGCGGGTGATGATGTCGAAGGCGGTGCGCGCCTCCCTGAACTGGTTGACACGCGCATTGGTGGCGGTCCAGGTGGTCTGCACAGTACCGATGACCTCGGCGCTGATGAGCAGCAAAATGGCGAGCACGGCGAGGGAGACGAGAATCTCCACCAGGGTGAAGGCGCCGTAGAAAACACGGAGGATCCTTCCGGAAGGAAGATTTGGGGATGATTTCATGGGGGGGCTTGTCTGAGTTGTGGCTTCAGGGAGCGAAGCGCTTGGATTCGATGACCCTGAACCGGTAATAATCTTCCAGCGGCCTGAGCGAGAACGGATCGGAAGCGTTGGCATAATCCACCGCGTTGCCAGCCCTCTGCAGGTCACCCTGGTCAATGTAACGCTCGACCAGGAAAGAACCGCGAAACTCGCCGGTCATCACATCGCGGTCAGGATCAAACTGCGCGGGGTCCACGGAACGCAAAGACTTGCGGATGGACTGGGCGCGCACATGCACACGGAAGGTGTTGGAGCGCGTGGTGAGGCGCGCATAGAGGTTTGAATACGGACGTTCGCGGGTGTTGTCACCGGTGGAGCAATGCTCCGCCCAGAAGCGCCCCATCGCATTGTCCCTGGCATTGACGTCCGTGACATCTCCGGGCGACACGTTCACAGCAGCCCCGCCGGGAGTGGGATTGGGGATCAAATGCAATTCGCAAATCTGGGAGGCCGTGCGGAACAGCCCTCCCCGCATTCCCTCGGGCAGAGTGGAGTTGTTCTGGCTGAGACCAAAATTGAAGCGTTCCTCAAATTGGCGCAAAGTTCCCTGCACACGCTGGCCGATGGCAAGCTGCCACCAGCGCTGGTCAGCGCCACTGGTCGGCTTGAAACGGTCAATGGCAATGGTGCGGTGCCAGTAGGCGTTGCGGTTCGCCCCGGCTCCAGTCGCGGTAAGCGGAAGGGACTCGTTGCGCATGACCGGCGCCGTGCTGCCATTGGTCCCCCAGCCTGTTCGAACATCCTTGGACAAGTCATAATCCGTGTTGGGCAAGGCTGCGAAGACCTCACCTTTCATGACCGCATGCAGGGCGGTGGCCCTGCGGATGTGGGTGAAGGGCATCATCTGGTAGTTCATGTTGATTTTGCCCGCGGTGGATAGCGACTCGCTGATGGCGTAAGGCTCCACCACAGGCATCCAGAAGAGGTCGAGCAAATAATGGTCCGGAGGAGTCGTCTCGCCTGGGTGCGTGGCATCCGAAGTCACCCCGCCTGTAATACCGTTCGGCAATTGAACATGAGGCCGGAACAGGAGATTCGTCCATGCTCCTTCGCCATTGTTATCCCACATCCTCGTCGGCAGGGAGCCGAACATCACCGGCGAGGAGATCATGCGGTTGGGAGTGAAATAACTGCCCTGTCCGGCCGCCACACGCGACCCCTGGCCATTCGAGCGGAAGTATGTGGCGCGCCACTTCTTCGGCTGGCCGGGTGTCCAGCCAGAAATCCAGAAATCTCCGACCGCGTAATTGCCCTCATCCGGTTTATTGATGAAGGAACCGACACGCCCGCCGGGATCACTGTCGTCAAAGTCATAATAACGCTGGACGAACGCATGAGCAGCCCTGCTGGTCGGCGCCAATGTGCTGCGACCGTGGGGTGCATCGGGGCTGCGGGCTGCGGAAACCGTCACATCCGGAGGCAGCGCGCGGACGGTGTTGTCCACCAAATTCGAGAAACTGCTGGTGCCGCGGTCAAAGCCCGGCTCACCACCCGCCGTGTAGGAGGAGAAATTGTGCGCCATGTACTCATTGGCATCATTCCAGAAACGGTGCGGGGTCCAATCGGCAGGCTCAACCACCCTTTTCACAAAGAGGATGCGCGCGTCACCATGCGCGGGTTGCATTGCCCGGACCACATCCGAGCCAAAATGCCAGGGGCGGTCCCACGAAGAAAGCGGGTCACCAGGCCGGGGGCCATACTTGATGCGGTCCGCGATGAACGAAGGGTCCAAAAGCCTGACACCCACATAATTGCCGGAGTCTCTGGCGTAGATCAAAGCCCTGGCGCCAGGCACGCTTTGGGCATTCGCATTGGCAATTCCAGAGCCTGGATCAATCGCCTGGGGATTGTAAGCACGGGTTTCGGTATCAACACGCTGGCCAGCAAAATCCCTGTTGAACCTTCCTTTTTCAGAATCCTGAGCAATTCCAATAGACCTGCCGAGCACACCGTCACGGTGGAAACCCCACCAGCGTGGCGCCTGAAGGAGAGGATGATTGTATTCCGTGCCGTCGGGTCGGATGTAATTCACCTGATAAGAACCCGCGCAGACAAGATCCGGAGTCGGAGCCTGTCCCGCCGACAGGCGGAAACGGACGACCTGAACCGGCGCGGCGCTCTGCCAGTCGTGAGTGTCGTAAATATTGACCGTGATCGGCGGCGAGGAGAATTGAAGCGCGCGATTCCTGTTCACAGTAAAGAAACTCGACACCAAATCCATGTTGAGCACACCAGAGTGGACGTTCGAGGTCGCACTCGTGTCATAGCCCGTGTCATCCGGCACCCGCCCCATGCCCTTCACGCGCCGTCCCAATGAAATTTTGCGGAAGCTGGCAAATCCTCCCACCTCGGGAGTTCCATCCGTCTCAAACAAAGGCCTCTCGGTGCGAATGACCACATTCTGTGTGGTGCTGAAAATGGCCTTTCCATCCACTTCAATGTTGCTGATGTCATTGGCAGAGATGACAAAGGTCATGTCGGGGATGATTTCCCCATAACCCACGGACGGGCAGAAAAACTCCAAATGCAGCAGCGCCTGGACGCGCTTTTCATCCACCTTGAGCGGGGTGTCCTCCTCCAGGGAATGGTTCCAGTTTTCCGCCCTGTATCCCGGGTGTCTGGCGGGCTGGCGCGTGAAATTCTTGGTGCCTGGCCCGTTTGGCGGCAGGTTGGTGGTATTGTACAACCCGCCGCTCGCATAGGTGTTGAGGGGCGGAAAGTTGGAATAATAGCGGTCCTTGATGGATCTGTCCCCACGCCCGGCCCAGCGTACCCCGTCCAGGTTGGTGATTGCGATCTCGTCCATCGCGATATTGCCGAGAGGCAGATCCCTGATCGTGTAGGTGTTTTGGAAGGCCACATTTTCATCCAATTTCAGGGCTGTGCGTCCGCCGCTCACGTTCGGCACATCCGGGCTGCTCGCGAAGTAATCCACATAATTGACCAAATCCTCATCCGCGATCACCGGAATTTGATAATCAGTCGCGGCGGCCCCGCCCTCGGTGGATTTCATCGGAATGCGCCAGCTATACATGTCCGGCTGCCCATCCGCCGTGCAAATGAATTGAAGGCCGATTTCGCTAATGGAGACAAAACGTCCGAAGCCTCGATAGGTTTTGCCTCCGACAGACCACTCCGCAGGTGTGACCTGGCCGTGACCGGGCAGAAAGCGGTCTTCGAACGGGTCGTTGATCCGGGCTTGCGAGCGGTTGCTGTCCCGAGTGGAGTTGGGATTGCGCGCAACACCATCCGTATAAGTCCTGGTTTGCCCCACCAGCCTGTCCCGCTCGCGATAAGTCTGTGTCCAGTCCACCGTGCTGGCAGTGCCGGATGTGACAAAAGTGGGCCAGTTATTACGGTTCTGCGGAATCAAATAGCTGTCGTACAGGTTGGTGGAACGAATGTAGTCGAAGATTTGCACCAGCACTTGGCGGGTGTTGTCCTGACCGTATTTTTGCACATAGGATCTTGCCACGGCCCCGCCAGCGCCATCCACTGCGGCGGGAAAGGATTTGTTCATGAGGGCGTCCAGCATCGCCATGAGTCTCTGATTGCGCTGAATGTTGATGTCATAACTCGCGCCGCTGGAGCTTGGCGGAATGGTGCGCGCAAAAGTGCGCTGGAAGATGTAATTGTTGCCGGCCGATCCCAGGCGGGTGCAGAACTCGATCAAATTGTCAAAACCAGTCCTGCGGTCCTGCCTCTCCGCCACCGGCCACATGGCGACGCGCGGCAGGCCGAACATGTTCACCTCGCTGGCGCGGCTGTGAGCGGTAAGGAAAGCGGAAGAGCGCTCCAGGCTCTGGCGGTTGAAGAGAGTAGTGCTGCCCGCGACCGCGTTGTTCAAAACCCTGCGCCTGTCGGAATCTCTCTGGGAGAAGAGCAGTTCATCAACACTGGCGTAGAGACGCTCGCCCGCCGCCTGCTGAATGGCAACCGCTGTGGCATTGGTCGAGTCTCCAGAAAGGGTGCGATAAGCGTCCTGTTCGAAGCTGCGCGTTCCGGACAGGCTGCCACCAGTATGAATGCGCGGAATCAAATCATAGAGCCTCTCTTTGACGGCGAGCGCGTTGGAAAGCGCTGTGCCAGTAATACGGCCCCTGGGACCGTAGGTGTCGAGGCTGCGGTTGTCAGCGAGAGTCGGATTGGGATAGAGAACGCTGCTGAGGGCAACCGTGGCCGGGTGGCCGGGAAAGCGCTGGTACTCGCTGCGGGCCGGGGGAAAGTCCGCCCAGGACTGGTCGCGCTCGTGATAGTAGATGGGCTGGCCGGTGTAGGTCGGCTCGGAAGCTGTGTTGATGTTGACTTTGCAGCTCTCGTCATCCGTCCAGAATGCAACACGACCCACGATGGGGTTGGTCTCTGAAGGCACTCCATACTGGTCCTGCGGCGAACTGGATTCCCCGCTGCCCAAAGCTCCCGAACTGCCCGCCAAAACCTGAAAACGCAAAGTTTCATCCAGAAAACCGACAGCGCCATCCCGAAGTATATAGAGCCATTGAACCGGCATGGCGAGCCGGAGCGAGTCCACCGAGCCGCCGGCCGCGCCTGGCAGGACAATCGCCCTCTGCTCCGGGTTGATATCGGAGGCCCCGGAAAGATCCTGGTTTCTCAGCGCAGTCGCAGTGTTGTAAGAGAAGCCTTCCACCGGAAATTCATCCCCTGGATTGGGGTCAATGTCCTGCGCGGCACGGGGATCCAGGACCGGGAAGAACGTCAGCGTCGTGGTTGAATTTCCCGATGCATCAAGCTGACCCTTGACGACAGGCTCGTTGATGTCCACAAAACGCGCGATGTTGACATCCCGGTTCCAATTCGCAGGGGGTTCGGAATTGGCCACAAACTGCTGCTCGAATTCATTGGGATTGCTGGCACTGGCCGGCGGCGAGCGGAAAATCATGTCCTTGTCGGAAAAGAGCTTGTATCCGGCGATGAAGATTCCGGTCTGGCTGTATTTTCTCACCGCCCCCGGCTGCGTGGCGTGAATCACCGGGGCAGCCGCAGTTTCCCGTTCACTGCCCGCGCGGATTTGCGAGACAACCATGTTGACGGCTGTGTCCGCAAGCCGCCGGGCAGTCTGCGATGATGAATAAGTGATCGTGGCTTTGTGCTCTGTGTCAGCGACACTGAGGAAGGCCAGGATGACAATGGTCGCCAGGGCGAGCATTGACAGCACGATGATCAAGGCGAGACCCTGATGGCGCCGAGCGTCGGCGAGGATGGAGCGGAGCTGTTTCATGGCGGTGATTTCAGCGAATTATTGGTTTTTTTCGATTAAACCGGAAAGCGAAACGCATTTCAAGTCAATGCAGAGTATTTACTTGGTTATTACAGAAGATTTTTTTGACCCGGATCGGTTCCCATAGCGACCTGGGGAATGACAATTCATCGTGGCTCAAAGATCACCTGACCGGAGAGGAGCGGCGCGGTTTTCAAAGTGGTGGGCGGATTGGTGACCGGCAGATCGTTCGGATGCTGGCGCAGGAGGAAATGTCCACTGCCTGTCCACATCCTGCCGGCGGTGGCGCCGTCATCCTCGTCCACAATGACGCCGATGAAGGGTGTCTTGCGGACATCAGGCTTGATGCCTCCGGCTGGGAAATCCTTGAGCGTGAAATCACCTTTGAAAACGCCGGTCTTGGACACAATGCTGATTTTGACAAGGCCGTTGTTGGCGATTTCTGCGGCAGGCGTGAGCAGTTTGTTGCCTGTGGTCACAGAAACCCAGCCCTGCTGCGGCCTCTGAAGATCGGGACCGTCGAGGTTGGGGTTGGTTTCGGAATCCTCGACTCCTCCATTCTCAAACGTGAGCACGGCATTGTCCGCGCCGGTTTGCAAGCCGAGAACAAGATTGGGGTCAACAGGAGCGGCGTAATGGCCGCCGACCGCAGTCACCACCACAGGCGTCGCATTGCCGAAACCTTCGCGATAAGTGAAGTTGGTTTTGGCGTCATTCGGCGGGCAGTTCCATTCCAAAGTCCCTCCGATTTTGTTGTCGGTCAGTTCGGACGGCACCGCGCTGGTGAGGGAGACATTGCCCAACAGGGAGCCTTTGACCTTGGTCTTGTAGAGAACCTGATAGACCAGAATCTGACCCTGCGGACCGAGGAACTGCGCTCCGGTGATGGTCTGGCCGTCTGCGGTGCGTCCTGCCAGGGTCAGGCGTCCGTCCGCTCCCACAGTAAAGGATGCGTAGCCGCTGCCGCGCGGGATGTCCTCGGCCCCGGGCACTGGAGACAACAGCGCAAGGGTGTAGTAGGCGTTGTCCTTGCTCGGAGCGAATTCGGCGGGTGTCACTGGAGGCAGCGCCTTCGGCGCCCAGATGCTTCTCCAGGCATTGAAGGCAATCGTGTTTTGCAGCGTTCCATCCCCGATGCTGGCCGAGGCGAGCCTGTTGGCAGTGTTCGCAGGAGCGGCCGCTGTGTTGATGGTGAATGTCAAAATGAGAGGCGGCGGCAGAGGCTTGCCTTTGCGCGGAATTTCCACTGTGGCCGTGGGCAGTGCCGCCCCCACAAGAGCGGGATCAAGCTCCAGCACTCCCTTGAAGGAATAGGCGACGGCACCGAGTGTGACCCTGCCACTGAAGGCGCCGGCGGTGGTCACAGTCATGTCAAAGCGCCCCCCCATGAACCCGTTCAATTCCTGGTGGCGCGGCAGCCAGCCCGCGAAAACTCCAACCGCGCGCTCAGGCACAGGGCGGATCGTCAGGAGCCTGGTGTCTGAAACCGGCGGCTTGCTAAAGCTGTTGGTCACGGTGATGACGACCGGAAGATTTTCGACCGCCACCTTGGGCCAGCCGGTGATCCGACCGGTCTTCGTGTCGAGTTTGAGACCGGAGGGAAGGGGTTTGGCCGCGTAGGACACCGGAGCTTTGGCGGGATCGTTGTCCACTTTAATCTGGTATTTAAATTCAGCACCAACCATCGCATCCGGAAATTCCTCCAGGGCCAGGGCAGGCTTATCGGAGAAGACGCGCACATCGAATTGCCCCCCAGGCTGCTGCTCGGTCAAGGCAGGTGAAGGTCCAGGCCCGGTAACGACGCAAGTGTAGATGCCGGAGTCTGTGACTGCCCCGGTGTTGGACTTTTTGACCACGAGCTTCGGCAGGTTGTCGGGCGAGATGCGGTCATCCACAGGCAGGTCCGCCCCGTCCTTCTGCCATTTGAATTGGGGAGTCACACCTTTGGCGGCGGCAAAGGCCAGAGTCAGGGTGAAATCCTTGCCAGTCTGCACCGGAATGACCGTTCCAGGAGCGGCCACCACGGTCACAAAAGCCGTGGCGCTCTGGCGAGTGCCGAAGTTGTTTTTGATTTCGCAGGAATAATCACCGGCCTGCTTGAGATCAATCGAGCTGAATTCAAGCGTGGGGGTGTTGACGCCGGTGATGCCGCCGCCGTTTTTCAAAGCAGTCTTGCCGCGCCTCCACTGGAAGGTGCGCCCCGCCGAGGAACCACCTGGGGTGATCTGAAGCGTGACCGGCGTGCCCGCGATCACCGTCCTGGATTCGGGCTGCGCTTGGAAGCTCGGCGTGCCCTCGGTGACCGTAAGCGTGGTGGTGCGGGTGTCCGTGCTGAAGCTGTTGGAGACTGTGACACGGATTTGGTGACCGTTGTCCGCCAGCGCGACGGGGGGCAGCGTCAACTGGCTGCTGTTCGGGGCGCCCGCTATCGGAGTGAAGCCCGATCCTTCATTGCGCTCCCAGAGATAGGTGAAGGCCGGATCGCCGGGGTTCGGCATGTCAGGCGTGCCGGTGCCGGTGTGGCCGGCGGTGAGGTTGACGGGATCGCCATTGCTGGCCTCGGTGGTGGCGGGGAAGCTGGTGATGACCACAGGATCACGCACCGTGAGTGTGGCAGTCGCGCTGATGGTCGGGCCGGTGACGACACTGGCGCCGTTGCTGACGAGCACGCGGTAGTTGCCTTCGTTGGCATCCTGGGCGTTGGCGATTTCGAGAGTGTCCGTCGTGGCCGAGGGGGAGGTCAGGTTCACAAAGTTGCGCTGCCATTGGTAGGTGATCGGCCCAGGCCCGGTGGCAGCCACGGTGAAGATGGCCGTCTGGCCGGGGTTCACGACAATCGAATCGGGCTCATCCGTGATGGTGGGAGGGTCATTCACGATCAGAGTGACCGGATTACTGATGGCAGTGAATGTGCCGCTGCCATTGGTGGCCACGAGGCGGTAATCCGCCTCGTCCGACTCAAGGATTCCGGTGAGGGTGAAAGTGGCCGTCGTCGAGATGGTGAAGACAGCCGCGCCGACATTGACGAACTGGTTCAAGCCCACCGGACTCTTCTGCCATTGAAAGCCGAACTCCGGCGTGCCGGTCACCGTGGCGGAGAAGGTGACAACGACCGAACCGCCCGGATTCACAGGGCTGCCGCCCGCGGGCACAGTGATGACTGGATGAGTGTTAATCTGCACCGGCGTGGTCAGGCCGGTGGATCTGATGGTGCCCTGGCTGAGGAACTGGGAAGTGTCCCATGAGACATGGCCGGGCAGGACGAGGTGATCGCGCGCGTTCGCCCCTCCTGGCAGATTGATGGTGCCATCCACCAGATCAAACACCGTGTCCACCGCCGGAATGAAGCCGTCAAGCAACTGCACAAGGAACTGCCCGGTGCCGGTGACCGTGACCGAATTGGCGACCAGCCGGGTGATGTTCGCGGCTCCGATGGCGAACTCGACCACGGATTCCGGCCCCACAGTGAGAGGAGCGTTGATCGTCAGGGTTTCCACAGCGGAAACCATGGTGGGGTCTCCCGGACGAAGGATGGCCTTGTTGCCGGCCGCCCCCGTCAAAGTCACCGCGCCGCCGATGAAACCCGTGCCGCCAAGAACCGCCCCCGCATTAACCGCGACCGCCCCCGAACCCGTGGCGGAACCAGTGGTGTTCATGGCCAGAAGGGTGCCCTGCTGCACTGTGACGCCGCCAAAGAAAGTGTTGGCATTCGTGAGGCTGGCGGTCCCCGCGCCAGTCTTGCGCAGAGACATGGAGTCCTGGCTGGCGCCATTGCCGCCATTGGACTCGGAGAACAGGCCGGAGAAGGTGATGCCATACCCCGTGTTGGTGAAGGACTGCAGGCCCACCGTCTTGGTCTCCCTGACACCTGGCAGACGGTTTTGCAGCAAGACCGCCCCGCTGAAAGTGGTGTTGCCGGTGGTGAAGTCAGCCATGCCGCCCAGGACCGCCAGTCCGGAGCCGTTGCCTGCATTGACATCAATGCTGTTGGAGATGGTGAGGCCGCCGGTGCTGGCAAGCAGCGCCGCATTGGAGTCCGCATAGTCGCGAATCCACTGCACGGCGGAGACGTTCAGCTCAAGCACCTTGCTGGCGATGAAGAACGACTGGCCGGCATGGGTGCCGTTGAGCACGCGCACCTGGGTGCCGTAGGCCAGTTCGGCCACGCTGTCCATCTGCGGCACACGCGCGAGGTTCATGGTGCCGTCCGGCTGGAGGTCGCCATTGAAGATGATCTGATAAACACCGTTCCACTGGGGATTCTCCCGCTCGTCCTTAACCAGGATGAGCGTGCCCTGGTCATCCTCGGCATAAGTGCGCCCGTCAATCGTGATGTCCACTTCGACGAAGGCACCCGGCCCCCCCGCGTTGTCAAAGATGCCATTGTGGTCCGCGTCAAAGCGGCCCTTCAGCGCGGCCAGGCTGGCGAAAGTGGAAGCTCGCTCGACGGTGATGATTTGCGGGGTCGCGTCGCCAAGTTCGACAGTTCCCTGGCCGATCGCTCCATTCGCTCCCACAGCAAGAGTGCCGGCGCGCACGATCATCGCCGAGTTCACATCGGGTCCGGGTCCGGGCAAAGAGTCGCCAAAATTGTTCCCTGCGTTGGTTAGCAGCAAAGTGCCCTGAGCTGACAGAGTAATGCCGGCATCTCCCTGAACCAGACCGGAGATGGTGGCGAGCGCGGCAGCCTCCACATCAAAGAAAGCCCGGCCTTGCAGGTTCATCCCGCCCTGCCAGAGGGTGCCGTCTCCGAGCACAATCCGGGAGTAGCCTGTGGAGTCCGCCAGATGCAGGAATTTCACATCTCCCTCGGTGGCGTCGTGATAAGCGATTCCCGGCACGCCGTCGGTGAGGACCAGCCCCGCGCTCATGCCCACATCCCCTTCCGAGGCCACCGTCTGAGGCGTGCCCCAAGGGAAGCTGCCGGTGACGTTAAGAGCGCGCACATACTTGAGGTTTTTGGTCCCGGGCGCGGCATCGTAATAGGCGATGGCCGGCCGGCCCTGAGCCGATGTGCCGTCCGTGATGATTTCCAGACTCGGATACATGCCAACATCGCCGCCACTGTCCACCACACCTGGAGCGCCCCAGGCGGGATCAAACACGAGAGCGTTGATGGCGCGCGTGAGGATGTTGCCCTGGGCGTCGCGCAAGTTGTTGGTGACACCGCCAACATTCGTGGCGCGCACATAACGCAGGGATTTGGCAGTGGCGTCGTAGTAGGCGATGGCCGGGAAGCCGTCCACGACGTTCAAAGAAAGGTGACTGCCCACATCGTTCGCGCTCTCAACCACCACCGGGGCGCTCCAGTCCGAGCCGGCCGGATTGTTGGCCAGCACATACTTGAGATTGCCGTTGGTGACATCGTAATAAGCCACGGCCGGCGTGCCGTTGGCGGCCACACCTGTGATGGTCACGTTGTTCTGCGTGGTGTTCTTGGTGATGAGGTCGCCACCAATGTTCACCATCTTGAGTGATGTCCCCGCGCCAACGTTGGCCGAGCTGTCCAACACCAGCGAGACAGCCCAGGAGGCGCCGTTGGCGTCCAGCGCGCGCGAATAGCGGAGGCGGGCTCCGAGCGTGTCGTAGTAGGCGATGGCTGGCGCCTCAAGGCCGTTGTTGGCCTGCTGGCGGACCACAGCCAGGGAAGTGTAGCAACCGCGGTCCACCGTCTGGCGGTCAAACGCCGCGTCCGCGGAACTGTCCAGTTCAAGCCTGGCCAGGAAGTGGCATGTGGCGCCGCCAATGTTGCTGAACTCGCCGCCCACGAGCAGCTTGCCGCTGGCGACCTGAACGACGGCCCTGACTTCCTCATTGGCATCCGCATTGAAGGCCGAATCCACAGGATCCACCGCAGACTCAGGACTGCCCTCGGCATGAAGCCGGGCGATGCTCCTGCGAGCGTGATCGCCAAAGGTGGTGAAAGCGCCGACCGCCAGCACTTTGCCATCCGCCTGGAGGACCAGGTCGCGAACTTCCGCGTTGGCGATTACGGAGAATGACTGGTCGAGAGTTCCATCGGTGTTCAGCCTTGCCAGACGCTCGCGGCGGCGGCCTGCTCCGTCAATGGTCGTGAAGACCCCGCCAGTGAGGGCCTTGCCATTGGGCAGCATGAGGATGCAGGAAACCGTGTTGTTGTAGTTTGGATTGTAGCCGGCATCAAGAGCACCGGCGGTGGTGACACGGGCGATGCGATTGCGGGTGGTGCCCCCGATCGTGGTGAAGGCTCCGCCGAGGATCAGATTGCCGTCCGTCTGGCGTGCCACGGCGCGCACCTCGCCGTTGGCATTCGGGTTGAAGCCGGTGTCCAGCGTGCCGTTGGTGTTCAGACGCGCGATGCGGTTGCGGCCCGTGCCGCTGGTGCCACCTGTGCCGACAATGCTGGTGAAGGAACCCCAGACCAAGATGCGACCGTCCGGCTCGATCAAAAGCCCGCGGACGACGCCGTTGGCGTTGGGATTGAAGCCTGTGTCGAGCGTTCCGTCGGCGTTAAGCCGAGCGATGCGGTTGCGCGCGGTGTCATTGATTTCGGTGAAACTTCCCACCACGAGAATCTTGTCATCCGATTGAATGACGATGCCAAGCACCTCGCCATTGGCGGTGGAGGTGAAGGTATTGTCAATGCTGCCATCCGTGTTGACACGCGCCAGACGGGTTTTTTCCACGCCGTCCAACTCGGCAAAGGTGCCGCCGATGACCGCTTTGCCGTCGGACTGCACGCCGATGGCATTGACGGGGGCAGAGTCCACGATGACCTGGCCGCCCCAGAACACCCCGCTAATGTCCGTGGACCGGACAAACATGAGCAGCTTGTTGGTGGCGTCATAATAGCTGATGGCGGGATTGCCGTTGACCACGGCGAGTGACGGGAACTGGCCCACATCACCACGGGAGGCGACGGTGACGGGCGGCAGCCAGGAGGCGCCGCGCGGATCAGCCGCGCGCACATACTTCAAGTCGCCGTTGGTGGAATCGTAATAAGCGATGGCGGGATGTCCGTTGACCACGGCGGTGGAGGCATGGGTGCCGACAATATCTCCCGACTCCTCCACAGAACCGCGCTCCAGCCAGTCCGCGCCGCGGCTGTTGACCAGGCCGACCCGGAGATTTTTTTCAATCGTGCCCCCTTCGACCACCAGTTCAAGGGCCGCGTCTTTGCGCGTGTTGGTGGAGTTTACCCCCATTCTGACAGTCGTTCCAGTGCCGGTCCCGACGCCAAACACATTCTCAACATCCGCCGCAATCAGGCGACCAGCGGCGATTTCGATGCCTCCGGAATGCGAGCTGGAGCCGCTCAAACGCAGGGTGCCATCCCCAAACTTGACCAGCCTGCCCAGGCCGGTGAAACCGCCCGCCAGCTCGCCTTCGATCAGCGCAGGGCCGTCATTGACGCGCACCGCCTGGCTGAAGCTGCCCAGGTCCAGCGTGTTGAGCACGATCGTTTTGTGGGTGGCGTCATGCGCGCCGAGAATAAAGGAGGAACCATCCGGCACAAAACCGTTGTTGCCATAGCGCAGCGCCTCAGGCACCGCCTGTCCGCCGATGTTGACCGTGCGGTCCGCCCCGTAAGCGGCAAAGCCGCCGGCACCCTGGAAATCAATCTGGCCGGCGCCAGTGCCGATGTCGCGCGTGAAATCTCCGTGCCCCAGGCCCAGGACGCCGCCTTTGACAACTATCCCGCCCGTGCCGCCTGTGTTGCCGATGCCTCCCGGCACCGCGTTGGCCGAGTCCAGGCGCAGAACGCCGCCGTGAACGAAAGTCCTGCCGGTGAAAGTGTTCGCGCCGGAAAGGATGGTGGTGCCCGTGCCGGACTGCACAAAACTGGTCACGTCCAGAAAAGTGTAGGTTTTGTTGCTTTGAGCGCTGACGGCATTGGCGCTCATGTAAACGAGGTCGAAATTCAGATCCGTGCCGATGACCGTCGTGCCACCGGGGATGCCGGGGCCGGAGATAATCATGCCCGGCTTGAGCCTGACCAGGGCGGTTTTGCCGAGAGGAGAGACGATCAAAATGTTGCTGCCCACACTGGTCGTGCCGGAGTTGACCATGCTGAGAACATTGTCCACCACGTTCGCCCCGATGCTAAAGGATGCCACCGGGTTGTGGTTGTGGATCACCAGGTCTCCGCCATCCACGGCACCCGCCGCGCCGGAGATGCTGCCGCCGCCGACGATGGCCTTTTCACCACCGCGCACATTGGCGGCAGCAAGAATGGCCCCGGAAAGAAGCTGCAGCGTCCTGCCTGCGGGGACGGTAATGGTGCTGTCCACAGGGGTAAAGTAACGCAGGGTGTTCAAAGCGCGGTCAGCCGTGAGCGTGCCGAAGTAGGCGCGGTCGCGGATGAAACTGTAGGTGGCGTTGAAGTTGGAGCTGGTGGCGTTTTTACTGAGCACGACTCGCAGGGGATTGGTCAGCAGGGACACGACCTTGGTGTTCGAGGGGATGCCCGGGCCAAAGACACTCATGTCCGGGATCAGGTTGCCGAACTCGACTTGCAGCAAATCAGTGACGACTAGCACATTGCTTCCGGCCGTGGATTCCACGCCATTGTCCAAAGATATTTCGATGCGCCCGCCCTCGGAAGCGTCAATCGTGGCCGAACCTTCCTGGGTGCCCCAGTTGTCGGCATTCATGAAAAAGGAACCGAGGTCGTAAAGCGAAGCCGCGTCGGCGGATATCACCGCGCCATTGGACAGGGCGACAGTGGCGAAATTGTTGACGCCAGGCTGGGCGATGTTCGTCACGTCCTGATAAACCGCCCAAGGCATCACCCTGGCCCTGTCTGTCTCCGGAATGTTCAGCAGAATGTTCGCCACCGAACCGCCAACCTGAGGTTCCTCGACAAAGAGCACGGTGCCGCCGACATTTCTCAGAACGGAAGTGATCTCCTCAGCCCCCATGAGGCTGATTTGAGTGGTGCGGGAGATGGCGCCGCTGATCAGGCTGTTCGGGTTGAAGCCAGACACACCCACCGCGCGCACCTCGGACGCGCCCGCGTCCACATACATCTGCCCGCCCAAGGTCAACGTCATGTTGCCTTCGCGCGCGCCGCGCAATTCCAGGGAGCCGCCTGCGAGCCTCAACTCGCCAATGCCCGTCTGGCCGAAATTGTTCTGGGCAAATGTGTTGGGGGCCAGATTGGTGTCCAAACCCTGGACAACCAGCTTGCCCTCAAGCAACCGTATCTCCGCAAGGCCGGCGTTGCCGCGCATTTCCAGCGTGCCTGATCCGGATTTGGCAAAAATATCGGCGCCGGAAATGTTGCCTGTGAAGACGGAGGTGGTGCGCTCATGGCCGATATTGATCTCCGCAAGTTCAGACAGTGTGATGTTGCGGTTTGAAGACGAGGTCATCCCCACATACTGAAGCGTGCCTCCGTTGAATGTGAGATTGGCCGCCGCGTTGCTTGATGCGCCTAGGCTGCCGGGCACGCCGCCGTCCGTAAGCTGTTGCGCTCGAAGAGTCCCGGCACCGATGAAAGTACTGCCCGTGTAATTGCTGTCGGCATTCAAGACCAGGGTACCGGCACCCAGTTTCTCCAATCCAACAGAGGGAGTGAAGGTAAGCGGGGACACGATGCCCGTGTACACATGGTTCGCCGTGTCCACGGTGATTCCGTTGGCATTGAGGACGCCAATGGTGATGTCGGACTCGTTGACAATGGTCTGCACGCGGTAATTGGCGGGAATTCCAGGTCCGCTGACGGGCATGCCGATGTAAAGATCATGCGTGGCAAGATTGCCCTGCGCGTCCACCACGCCGGTGATGCGGTTCTGGGCGAACTGGCGGATGGAGCCGCGCATCTGGATGCTGCCGTCAAAGGTGTAAACATTGCGCGTGTTGTCCCCGGTGGTGATGTCGGCGCTGACAATGACCGTGCGGCTGTCAATGATCTGCGCGATAGTCGTGCCACCCGGCATGCCGGTGCCCGTGACCGTCATACCGACATTGAGCTGGCTGGTGTCACTGTTGTCGCTGACCCCGATGAGACCGGTGATGATGCGGTTCTGTGTCGAGGCGGCGACGCTGGGCGCGGCCAGGCGGCCGGTCCTGTTGAACGACTGGCGCTGGGTCAAAGGCACGTTGACGACAAGATCGCCGAGGTCGTTGTACTGGTGGAAGACAAAGTTTTGCAGGGCGCCCTCGTTTCCGGCCATCAGAGTGCCGCCGCCGGAAATGATGGAGTCATTGGCACCGACGGTGGGGGACACCAGCACGGCTCCGGTCTGGAGCAACTGCCCCGATGCGCCGGCCAGCAAATTCAAAGTCGCGGGCAGCCCGGTGGCAAAACGCAGCGTGTAAGTGGAGGCGCCGTCATTGACCGGAATCGGAGCGCCGCCTCCCAGGACATCGGTGTTCAAGTTCAAGCCCCACTCCGTCGAGTAATCGAGAAAACCGTCCACCGGGCCGTCATTGAAACTCGTGGCAGTCGCGGTCGCATTACGCGCCCAGGAATAAGTCTGGCCGCCGTTGTCGTCCACGCCGTGGGCGAGAAGCTCGCCGGGAGCTGCATAATAAACGTTGGTGTCAGAGCTGGCATCAGGCGCGCTGCTGAACACCTTGACGATGCCAAGGGCGTTTGCATTGCCCGCAAGCGCGGCCACGATGGCGTCCGCGGAGTTGTTGGCAGCCGTGGTGGTGATGGTGATTCGCCACGGACTTTCCACTGTTCCCGATCCACCTCTGCCGACCGAGATGGCGCCATTGCTGCCGCCGTTATAAGCGATGCGCACCCGGATGGTGCCATTGCCCTTGGAGCCGGAGAAACCGGTGGGCGAGGTCTCGGCGGGGTTCGGGTTGGGATCCGCCTGGAAAATCAGGGAGGCCGGACCTGGGCGCTTCACCGCGCCGAATGTTTCCACCGTGTGAGTCCCCGTGCCAAAAGTCACGGTTTGCACCGCAGGCCCGAAAGGCGTGACCGAAACACGGAAGCTGCGGGAGGTGGCCTCGGTCACATAATAGGTCGTGTCCGCCGCCAAACCGTCAGGCAATTGGCCGGTGGTGGTAAAGCGCACAGGGACTCCGGCTGCCAGATAGTGGACCGGCTCAACGTCCGGCACTTTCAACATGCCCGTGGTCTCATCCACAGAGAAAGTGCGGCTGACCGTGCCAGGGATCACCAAGAAGGCCTGAACGCGCGCGTCGCGAACAACCGCCCAGCCGCCGAGGATGCCGTTGATGTTTGGCATGTCCACCTTGGCCAAGCCAGGGCCGTCAAAGTAAATCGAAGACCCCGTCTGGCGCGAGATGGTATTGAAACGAACGACACTTGCCCCGCTGTCCCGGAAGACCTGGCTCGCGCCCGCCTGGAGGCTTAATGTGCTGACAATTTCCTCATGAGTGCCCCCCACAAGACGCAGGATGCCGCCGCGTCTGCCACCACCCATGACGAAGGTGGAGTTGTCCGTCAGTTTGCTGTTGTTGTTGGAACTGTAATCCAGCACCAGGGTGCCCGCCTGAAGAGTGTAGCTGGAGCGGGAGTGGTCCATGACATCGGTCCTCACGGCGGGATTGGCCGTCGCCACGGTGGGGTTGATGCGCTCCCCTTTCAGCACGACGGTCCCTTCACCAAGCTGCGTGATCGTGCGGTTGCCCAGGATATTGCCTGTGAGAGTCAAGCTGGCATCCAGACCAATGGTCCAACTGCTGTTGGCCTGGGTGTCCACGTTGCCAGCCCATGCGGCCTGGGCGCGGATCGGCACACCAAGTCCGCCACCATTGAAAATGATGGTCTCGGGGGCCGAATAGTCCACGTTGCCCAGATCAAGCCTGCCGCCCATGACATAGATGCCCTCGGAGGTGTTGCCGGCGACTGTCGCCGTGTAATAGACATGAATACCCGTCGTGGAAAAATTGACCGGCGCGCCGCCCGGCGTGGTTGACACCTGGAAGTTCGGGCCACTGACTCCTGTCGCGGCGTTGACGACAAAGTAGGTGATGTTTTCGGAAATTCCGACTGGCAGCAGAGGCGGGTCAATGGCAGTGGCGCCAAACACCAGGCGCGTGCCAAACATCACGGGCGTGCCATTGGGCAGGTTGCCCGTGAACCTGTCAGTATCGGGATTGGCCGTCGTGGCGGCCACCGAGCTGATATTCGGCACATAGGTGACATTGGCTCCATCAGACAGCAGGTCCACCGCCTGACCACCGAGGGTCGTTGACACTTTAAATGTGCCGGCCACCGTGTTGGCCTCGACCACATAATAACGCTGCCCGCCAGTAATGCCTCCTGGCAGTGTCGTCTGATTGAACTGCGGAAAAGTGAGTTCCGTGCCGTTGAGCAGGTTGCCGGTGAATGTGTCTGCCGCGAAAGAGGCCGTGGTGGCGACGCTGGAGGTTCCGGCCGCGTAGTTGCTCTCAAGCCTGAGCACGCCCTCAAGGACCGAAGTCTGGCCGCTGTAGTCCGCAGCCTTGCCGAGCAGCCACCACCCCGAACCGGTTTTTTGCAAGCCCGTTGGCTCCATCGCGGATTTGTCACCCAGTTGCAGGGCGAGTGTGTTCAAACCTGTGTTCACACCACTGAGTGTCAGCAGGCGGGCGCCGTTGCCCTCAAATCCGATCGTGTCAGACGCCACCAACTCGTCAAAGAGGATGAAGTTCACACCCATGGTGACACTCGCGGCGCGATTAGCGCCATTCGCCACCAGCGTGCCGCCGTTCGGACCTGCTCCAAGAGTAAAAGAACGGTCCGTGCGCTGCTGCACGGTGGGGCTGAAAGAGAGCGCTCCACCATTGAGGATCAAACGCGACGCCGCCCCGTTGCCGCCCGTCCCCAGGGATGAAACCACGCCCGAAAAAGGCATGTTTCGCACATCAATGACGCCGTCATCTATGCGCACGACCCCAGAAAAGCCGCTTTGCGTGCCGGTGAGCGTTAGCCGGCCCGGTCCGCTTTTGGTCAGATTCAGCAAACCGCCGCCACCACCGTTGTCGAGTTGGCCGGCGAAAGTCTGGTTCTGCTCCAGGTCCAGGGTCAATGTCGCTGAGGAGGCGGCCGCATTGACAACACGGGAGAGGGCGTTGCCGCTCAACTGGGTGAAACGGTGGTTGATGCCCTCAAGCTGCACCTGTCCATTGTTGCCCAAGGCGACCTTGATCCCGTTGGTGCCGAGAGCGGCGGGATTCAGCAGCCTCAGGATGCCTGAAGCCATGGTGACACTTGGGAAATCCTGCCCGCCCTTGAAAGTGTTGGCACCGGTGATGTTGAGCGTGCCTCCCAAAACGCGGATTTCCTCGGTGAAATTGTTGTTGCCGGTCAGATTGAAAGTCGAGCCTTCCATCAGCAGTCCGCCGATCGTGTTGTTTCCGTGGATGTTGATCAACCCCTCGAAACTGCCCTCTGTTTTAATGCCTGAAAGGAAGGAATTGGAGCCTCCGGGTGTTCCAATGGTGATGCTGTTGCTCTGGCCATTGTTGGCATTGGCTCGCACAGCCAGCTCCAGGGGCCCCTCGGCATGAAGGGGGTTGGTGATGTTCACATGCACGATGGGCTCGCCGGCGCCTGTGGTGGGGGCGTTGTTAGGATTGGCAAAACCCACTTCGAAACGCCCTCCCGCCGGGCCGATGGAAAAACCCCGGTTTCCATCCGTGAAGTCAAACACATTGTCCGGCGCGGGATTAGGATGAGTGATGTCCGTGCGCCGTCCAAAAATCATGGCCGATCCGCCATCCAGGCGGAAATGATCCGCCCTCGGCGCGGAGGGGATGGCCCCCAGCGCGCCGATGCCGCCCACCATCAAGGTGCCGTTGCTCACCACAGTCGGCCCGGAATAAGTGTTGCCGAGGTTGTTCAAGCGCAGAAAGCCCGGCCCCGCCTTGACCAGGCTCAAACTGCGAGGATCGCCAAAGTCGCGCGCCTGGTTGGTGAAGCCGGGGGAGATGGGCTTGCTGACGACAAATTGCGTGGAACTGTTGAAGGCGGTGATGACCGTTCCATCAGGGATGCCGGCGCCAATAAAGACCATGCCAATCTCCAAGCCAGCCGTGGTCTGGCCCGCGCCGACAATGTTGACCGTTGTGCTCTGATTCGTAACCGTGACATTGCGGGAAATGGTGTAGTCACGAATGGCCGCGTTGAAAGTCAGCGTGCGCGCCGCGGCCGCTTTGCCGGTGGTGCCGACGATGGTGATCAACTCGCGGTCCCCCAGCGCCTCCGTGCCTGCGGTGACGAATCCCAGAGCCTGGGAGTTGATGGTGTGGTCGCCATGATTGGAGAGCAGCCCGCCAGTGACGATGTCCAAACGCTGCTGATTCAAAGTAAGCGCCCGGTTCTGGGCGGCGGCCTCCAGGTCAGGCTGGATGTTCAAGGAGTTGATGGTGCGCCGCGCGGTGAGAGTCTGCGCGACGCTCATCTTGACATTATTGGCAGCGATCCAACCCACATCCTGATTGGAGTTGTTGTAGTCCGCAGCCAAAAGCTGCGTCACGCCGTTGGCGCCATACTTCACCCACTCATTGTTGGAGTATGCCCAGCCACCGATGATGCCATTGACCAGGGCGGGCGCGGCATTGAACATGATCCGGTTTCTCGTGTCCGTGCCAAGGGTGTTGTTTTCAACGGTGGTCACACCGCCGACGAGCTGCTTGGCCTCGAAGTCCACCACACCGCCCGGGTTGCGCTGAAGACCCGCAAAAGTCAGGGTGGAGGTGCGTCCATTCGCCGCCCGGTAGCCTATCACCTGGAGGGAACCGCCGTTCAATACCAGGGTGCCCGCCGTCTCGGAGAAGCTGGCAGCGCTGGCGTCATTGATGAACTCAAAAACCCCGCCGTTGCTGATGATCGGGGTGGAGTCCGGCAGGCGGTTGGTGTTGTTCGAAAGATTGGTGTTGGACAAAATCAAAGCCGAGCCGCTGGCCCCGGCGTGAATGGCCAGGGAACGACCGCTGATGGTGATGTCCGTGGGTGTGCCGGTGATGCGTCCATCCGTGTTGTTGGAGAAACTGAATGTCAGCGCCGTTGCATTCGAAATGGAGGCATTGTTGCTCAAAGTCACCCTGCGGTTGACCGCGTCAATGGCGGTCACCGTGGTTCCGCCCGGCACGCCGCCGCCCGTCACCCTCATGCCCACCACCATGTTCGAACTGTCGGTGATGGTCACGATGTTGGAATTACTCGTGGTGCCCGTGCTCGTTTTGCCGATGGAGAAATCGCTCTCCAAAACCAAATTGGCCTGCTTGATGTGGATGGAGCCGGCGACATTGACGGCTGTGTTTACCCAAGTACCCAACTCCTGGTCGCCCAGACCGAGCACCGCGCCAGAAATGTTCATGGTGCTTCCCGTGTTGTTGAAGCGTCCGGAAAACTCGATGTCTCCGCCGATGGAAATGTTGCCGCGCAGATTGATGTTCCTGTTCAAAGCCACGTCACCGACGCTGATCAAGTCACCTCCGATGCTGATGCCCGCGGCACTGGCGTTGAGATTGAGCGTGCCATTGTTCATGGTGAGCGAGCCGCCGATGTTCTGCGTGCCGAAGATTCCCAGCGTCCCCGCTCCCGTCTTGTTCACCGAGCCCGAACCGCTTACCGAAAGATACTGGTCCGGGTAATCCTTGGTTGGAACCGAGCCGGGTATGGCGGGAAAACTTTTCCGCATGTTGACCGTGCCAGTGACGTCGAAGTTGAGCTGCGAATTGTTCGTGATGTTGCTGCGAAAGTTGGTGGTGTTGAACAGGGTGAGCGAACCTCCGGAAACCAGCGTGTCACCCGTGTAGATGATGTTGCCGCCCGCGAGGGTCAGATTTCCGGTTCCCTGCTTGGTGATGCCCAACCGCGCGCCGCCGCTCACGGCCCCGTTGGAATCCGCCTGCTGGAGGTTGTTGCCGGTGTTGTCGCGGAGAAACCCGTTGACCCTCGAATTCAAACTCCCGGCAATTGTCAAAACCGCCGCAGTTCCGACGGCCTCGCCCTCGCGGTTCTGAATCACGGCGCGGTCACCCACATCCAGAATACGGCCGACCGTCTCATTGCCGCCCATGAGCTTGAAGTAGGCGTTGCGCCCAACTCCGCTGATGGAGTCAAAAATCAGCGAGGCCGAATCGCTGATCTGGTCCAGGTTTGTCCGGCCTTGCAAGAGCTGCAGGACCGCATGACCGTTGGTGCCGCGGGTCGTGTTGCCGATGATGATGTCGCCACCCGTGGCGTTGCCGGTCGTGGCGCCAAGCTCAACCTGGGCGCCCGTGCCTGTGCCGTTTCGATTCCACAGCCAGAGATTGACATTGTTCCCCGTGTTGTTGCCTGTGAGAGCCAGCGTGCCATTGCCCACGGATGTGAGAGTTCCAGGGCCTGAAATCGTGCTGGTGACTGTGACGCGGTTGCTGATGATTCGGGCGACGAGATTGCTGTTCAGGGTGACGGGGGCGTTGATCACATCCGCGCCGCCCTGGAATTTGTTGAGGTAGGCGTTGCCGCCCGAAAAACTGGCATTGTCGAAAACAAAAGAGCCGCCCGTGCCGCTGTTGAAGGTGTAGATTTGCGTGCTTGAAAGATCGCCCAGGATCATCCGCCCATAGGTGCGGTTCCCGTCCAGGGTCAAGACACGGTCGGCGGTGATGTCCGTGTTGAAAGTCACCGTGGAGCCCACTCCTCCGGGCGAGGGCGGCGGGGCGATGGTCACGGTGGGGTTCGCCGTGTAACCGGAACCTCCGGTGTTGACCGTGATGCTGGCCACGGAACCGCTTGCGTTCAAGTTCGCGGTCGCCGTCGCACCACTGCCGGTGCCGGTGATCGTGACCGTGGGAGGCGTGATGTAGCCCGAACCCGCGTTGGTGACCGTGATGCTGACAACCACCTGGGCAGTGCCGCCGGTTCCGCGGGCGGCAGTCGCCGTGGCGGTGCTGCCGATGGTTCTGTAAAACGCCGCCGGATTGGCAAGCGAGCCGTTGGCGTTTGAAAGCCAGGAGCCGTCCCGCCTGAAACTCTGGGCGGCGGCCCCGCCAATGAGAACGGTCCACAGCAAAGATGTCAAAAGGCGCGCTGCCAGGGTTCTCGAAAATGGTTGAATCCTTTTCATAGGGGTCGCGATTGGATGATGACCGGTCCGCCAGACGGGTTGGCGGGGTTGAAAGAGTTCTCAGGGGATGTTCGCCAGAGTCGCCATGTTGGCGATCAACTGGGTGTGAACCTTGACGGGGACGCCCGATGAGGGGCTGTCGAAATTGAAGTCAGGCAGTGGCGCGGCCACCAGACGAATCGTGACCCGGCGCAGATGGTTGCTGGGCTGCAGACTGGCGTTGTTGGTGGGCAGGCGCACATCCGGCTGGGGGATTTCCACGCGCGCCACATAGCTCAGGGCAAAACGGTCCTGACTGCTGGCAATGCTGACGAGCTCAAGTCCTTGATCATCAAAGTAGCGCACCTTCTTGCCATAGGTGTCAAGAATGGACCAGTTTGTGTTCTGAAGCTCCCCGACGATGTGCTCGATGATGCGCGCCTCGGCCATCTCGTTGGCCGTTTTCCGGGACATTTCCAACCCGTGCGGCAGCAACCCCAGGATGGTGACCACCCCCAGGGCCATGATTCCCACCGCCAAAACGACCTCGACGAGGGAAAATCCGGCGGATTTGTGAAACGGCGTTGTCACGGTTTGAAGGGGCGTTTTCATTGGAGCGGGAGCCTGTTGGAGTTGGAATTTCGGACCGATTTTTCGATATTTTGTTCAGATTAACCCGAATGCCCATGTACCGTCAATTTAAATACATGGTAAATACCGACCCAAAATCCTGCTTGGGGCTTTCAGGCCCCAAAAACGATCCGCCGGGCCTTGTTTTGGCCCGGCGGGAAAGTGTGGAGGTTGGATTGACTTGGATTCAGCCGGATTTACTCCGAGCGGATGCCGACACGGTCGAATGTCATGCTCGAAACGGGACCGTTGCCTCCCGCAGGATACCAAACTGCTGAGAGATCGCCAAAAACCGCGTTTACCGGCAGAGGCAGTGCCTCTCCAAGAGCCACCCCGTTCATCCTGGCAGACCAGGAACCCAGGACCAAATCCAGCGTGACTTCGAAATACTGGAGGGAATCCGCAACCAAAATGGGCGCGGCGGCCCGGCTGGAGCCATCCGGCTGAACAAGCTCCACGCTTCCATCCGAGCTGTTGAGCCGGACTTGAAAAAGCGGCGCGCCATCCGCACCGGTGGCCTGCCAGGCAAACACATCGCCCAAGCCATCTCCAATCTTGTCCAAGCCCGCGTGGAATGAGCAGACCACCTTGGAAGCGGACGCAGCGGGCGCCGTTTCACTCCACAAGACGGTTGGCTCCACCGCAGAAGCGACTCCACCAAGCCGGACAAGCTGCTCGCCATCCATGTTTTCTACGAGTTTGAAGGAACCGGAGGAAGACGACTCCGACTTCATTGAAAGGTCTTCGGCTAGTATTGGAGAATCGCCACCGTTATCGGAAGGTGAGGGATCGAATGCGGGACTGTATCGAATATCGAAGACAAAAGGTCCCTCTGAAGGCAGGCCAGTCTGCAAAAATGCGCCAATCGCGAAAAAATGCTGCCGATTGACATTGGCATCCGTGATAGTGAATTGATAAATTTCCTGCGTCGAATAAACGGGAGTATCCCAATAAGTGTCCTGAAAAGCTGTTCCTGCCGCATTCAGCCGACGAAAAATAATAATCGGATCGTAGACCACCGTGGTAGAATCCGCCACAATCGCATATGATCCTGCGATAGGCGGTCTCCAGCTATACCAAGCCAAATTATGGGGATATATGGTATGCGGAACGCCTGTGCCGTCCGACGTGTCAGGAAGGCCAGTGTTGTCACCAAGTATCTTGGTTTCCACGGATTTGGTCAAAATGCGCGGATTGGTCCGGTCATTTTTAAACAAGGTCGTGCGCGTGTAATTCGTCGCCGATGTCGTCGGCACGTTTGACCCGCGGTTGGTGATGCGGATCGGTGATGGCGCCGCCGGCGCCGCATTGGCCACAGTGACCAGGAGAGAAGTGTTGGATTCGACAACGAAGGTGGCGGTCACTGGATTGCCGACCGCAGGCACATGCGCAACCGTCTTTGCGTAATTGAAATGGTTGCCGGTCACCCGGATGAACTCGCCGCCGCGTCCAATGGATGGCGTAAAGCCGGAGATTATTGGGGACGGAATCATATTCACCTTGAGTTCCAGTGGATCACTGGTGTCAGGCTCATTGAGCGAATTGTTCACCACACAGCGATAAAAGGCGTCGTCCGCCAGGGTGACTTTGGCGATCACCAACTGAGCCGCGGTTTTGCCGGGCATGTCAACCCATGTTCCACCCGCTCCGACACGCATCTGCCACTGGTATTTAAGCGGGGGAGTGCCGCCTCCAACAATAGAGATGGTGACACGGTCCTCCTCGACAACGGGCGAGACGGGTGAAGACTGGGTCTCACGCGTAACGGTGGGCGGCATGATGACTTTGACGGCTGCGGTCTTGGATTTGGCATTGACGAGATACTTGGGCACACCAGGACCTGGAATCTTGGCGTTGCGCACAATGCACTGATAACTGCCCTGCAGGCCACTCTGAATGTTCGTGATGGTGAGGCTGGCGGTGTCCGCGCCGGAAATGGTGGCGGAGCCGAGCGGGCCGTTGGCGAGCTTGATTTTGCCAAACCACCATTCGAAAACCATCGGGGTGTCGCCCGTGACACCAACGGTCAACGTGACCGGATTGTTGACCCGCACGGACTGAGCGGCGGGATGAGTGGTGATCTTGGCGGGATCATAGACCACCAGGTTGCAGTCATTCGTCGGGGTTGGCACCCCGCCGCCAAGAGTCGCGGTGAAGGCGTTGGTGATCTCGCAGTAGTAATCCTCACCCGCAGGGAGAGTTTTGGCCAGCTTAGTCAGACTCAGCTTGTTGCTGGTGGCTTTGTCAACAGGCGCAGGCGCTCCCCCGGTCTTTCTGAACCATTGGAAAGAAGGTTTGCCCGTGCCTCCCACAACCACGGATGTGGCGGCGCTGCCTCCGGTGATGCCAACCAGTTCCGACGCCGGCTGGCTGATGATTACGGGAGGCGAGTTGACCTCCACTTTGAAGGTTTTGGAGGTGATGACACTGACTTGGTTTTTCACAATGCAGCGGTACACGCCGCGGTCCTGCCAGCGAATGCTCGTGAATGTGAGATCACGCATGTTGGTGCCGGTCATTGTGGCGGTGTCGGAGATGTTTTTGCCGTCCTTCTGCCATTGGTACATCAGGGTGCCTGTGTTGACCATGCTGGCCTGGACGGTCAGCACGGGAGCAGTGCCGGCATCAAAAGTGGCGCCTTTGGTGAAGTTGTTGACGCCAAGCGCTGCCGTGACCTCAGGCGCGGCAACCTTGTCAATGACCTTGATCTCGACCCAGCCGCTGACATCCGCCGGATGTGTCGCGTTGTTGAGCGCGTTGGAGACGGTGACGCGGTATTTTTTGCCGTCATTGGCCGCCACTCCGGGGATGGAAATGGCCGCCGCATTGCCGCCCTTGGCCACATTGCCCTCGCCTTCGATCTCCCACTGGTAGAGCAGCTTGGGAGTTCCCCCAGCCTTCACGGCCAGTTTCCCGGTGGTTTTCGTGGCAATGAAAAACTGCGCTGGCAGCGGCTCCAGAATGAGCGCGGCAGAGTTGATTTTGACGAGCGCGGTCTTGCTGAAAACGGAGATGCCGGAAAGGTTGGTGACCTTGACCCGGTAGTTGCCCGCATTGGGGAGCTGCAATCCGGGCACATTGACAGCGTCCATCGGGTCGCGCGCGGGAATGACAAAGTTTGCCGTTCCAGCGGACGGGTTGGCCATTGGGTCAATGGGCACATTGTTCAACTGCCACTCATATTGCAGGGTCTGCTCGCTGAGCGGACTGACAGCCACGGAAAGCATCAAACCGTCATCCTGATTTTTGTTCTGCGGCAGGGGATGCGTGGTGATGACCGGCCTCAAATGAACGGTCAAATCGAAGGGATCGCTGATCTCGGGATCCCCCACGCCGCCGCCGAGAATGATCTCGCGCACCTGCACCCGGTAGGAGCCGGTATGCGTGTTTTTCGCGGGCTTGATGACCAGTTTGTTGGTGGTGACACCACTGATGCCGTTGCCGTTGGCAAGGGGCATGCCGTCTTTGAGCCATTGAAAAATGGCGAGGCCACTGTCCGTGGTCACTGAGGCGTTCATCGTGACGGTTGTGCCATCAGCCACCACGGCGCCCGGTGTCGTGGTGATGTGCGGGGCGCCAAAGATCACCGCCGCTTTGGCCTCGGTCGCTAGAAACATGCCCAGTCCGAGGGCGCAAAGGATCGAATAATGGAGGATTTTCATAAACTAGCTGGGGGGTTAAGTCCGATTTTCTCTGACTTTCTGCCTCGTATAAACGGATAGCGCATACAATGACAATACAAAAATTCAGAAGAATCCGGGAAGCGCCGAATTCACACCGCCGGGTCACGGCTCAATGAGCCGTCCAGCAGGCGCATGATGCCGCGCGGGTTGGCGTTTTGCAGCGCCTCAGGCAGGCAGTCGTCCGGGAAACCCTGGTAGCAGACGGGGCGGACAAAGCGGTAAATGCTGCCGGTGCCGATGCTGGTGAAAAAGCTGTGGCTGGCGGCGGGATAGGGTCCGCCGTGATGCATGGAGGGGCAGGGTTCGATGCCTGTGCCGAAGCCGTTGAAAATGATGCGGCCCGCTTTGCGCTCCAGGATGCGGATGAGCGCGGCGTGCTCGCGCAGGTCATCTGGCGTGCCGTGAATGGCGGCGGTGAGCTGGCCTTCCAGTCCGCGCGCGAAGTCGAGGATGGACTCCATGTCATCACTCTCGGCGACGATGGAGCACGGGCCGAAAACCTCGCGCTGAAGTTCCTCGTTGGCCTGCAGCACATCCAGGCGGGTGTGGAAAATGCGGCAGGCGGCCTGGGTGGCGTCGTGGTCGGGCGCAGCGGCGGACTGGCCGGCGAGTTTAATGCCCGAAACGGTGTGCCAGACGGCGGTGCCAGCCTCGTAGGTCTCGCAGATGCCGCGGTGGAGCATGGTCTGAGGGGCGACTTTGGCGGCCAGTTCTCCGGCAGTTTTGACGAACTCTCCCAATTCCGGGCTTTTCACGCCGAGGACCATCGCGGGGTTCGTGCAGAACTGCCCCACGCCCATCGTCACCGAACCGATGTAGGCCTCGGCCATTTTGGCGGCGCGCTCTTTCAGCGCGCCGGGTAGAACAAAGACGGGATTCACCGAGCCCATCTCGGCATAGACCGGGATGGGATGCGGACGCGCGGCGGCCACATCCATCAGCGCGCGTCCGCCGCGCAGGCTGCCGGTGAAGGCCACCGCCTGGGTGAGCGGGTGCCTCACCAGTTCCGTGCCGATCTCATGCCCGCGCCCGTGCAGCATGGAGAAGCAGCCCTGCGGCAGGCCGTTTTTTTGCAGCGCGGTCAAGACAGCGCGGGAAAGCATCTCGCAGGTGCCGGGGTGCGCGGGGTGCGCCTTCACCACCACCGGGCAGCCCGCCGCCAGGGCGCACACCGAGTCGGTGCCCACCACGCCGATGGCGAAGGGGAAATTGCTGGCGCCAAAGACCACCACCGGGCCGATGGGCTGCAACACGCGGCGCACGTCCGGCTTCGGCAGCGGCTGGCGGTCGGGCAGAGCGCGGTCAATCGCAGCCTCGGCCCACGATCCCTCGCGGATGAGCTGGGCGAACATTTTGCACTGGTTCACAGCGCGGCCGCGCTCGCCGGTCAGGCGCGCCATCGGCAGCGCGGTCTCGGCATGGGCGCGCTCCAGCAGGGCGTCTCCGAGGGTCAGGATTTCCTCCGCCAGAGTCTCCAAAAATGCCGCCCGTGTCTCCACAGGAGCGGTGCGCAGCGCGTCGAAGGCGCCATCCGCCGCGCGCAGCGCCTCATCCGCCTCGGCGGCGGTGGCCTCGGAAAAGTGCGGCTCCATGAGCTGGTTGGCCGCCGGATTCACGGCTTGAAAAGGCGAGTGCCGCGTGGTGGTCTCGCGACCCGCGATGAGGTGGTGTCCTGTGAGCATGATGGGAAAAAGAAAAGGGGGAGTGGAAAGCTGCCGCGCGGCTCAGGCCGCCGGGTTCACCAGCGTGCCGATGCCGTCAATGGAGATGCGCATCTCATCGCCGGACTGGAGGGTGAAATCATCCCCCGGCACGATGCCGGTGCCGGTCATGAGGTAGGCGCCTGCGGGGAAAGTGTTGTCGCGGTATAAAAAGCCCGCCAATTCACGCGGAGTGCGCTTGAGCTGGGCCAGCGTCGTCTCCCCCTCGAAGGCGGGCGCGCCGGCGCGCAGGATTTGCAAGCGGATGGCCGTCTCCGGCGGCGGCGGCTCCGGCGCCACCCGCAAGCAGGGGCCGAGGGCGGCGCAGAGCTTGAAGCACTTCGCCTGCGGCAGGTAGAGCGGATTTTCACCCTCGATGTCCCGGCAGGAGAGGTCATTGCCCGCAGTGAAGCCGATGATCTGGCCGTCCGCGTTGATGGCCAGCGTCAACTCCGGCTCAGGCACCATCCATTTCGAGTCTGAGCGCAGGTGCATGGGCTGGCCGGGGCGCGCCACGCGCTGCGGTGTGGCTTTGAAAAAAATCTCCGGCCTCTCCGCCTCGTACACCCGGTCGTAAAAGCTGCCCCCGCCCGCGTCCCGGCTCTCCTCCATGCGCGCCGTGCGGCTGCGGAAATACGTCACCCCCGCCGCCCACACCTCCTGGCTGCCGATGGGCGCCAGGAGGTCCCCCGGCCCCGGCCCTTTCACGGCGGTGAGCTGCGCCGCCGCGCCCGCCAGATGCGCGTGCAAATCCGCGCGGTTGAAGAGCGCGTCCCAGTCCTCCTCATCCAGCCGGTGCCAGGTGCTGGCCGTGTGGAGATAGAAGCCTTGGCGGGTGCGGTAGAGCTGCATGAGGGCGCGAGACTATCGGGTGCGGCGCGGCTGTCAAAACAAGATGCGCGTGTGCGGAAAGAATAGGCCCTGGTGCGGAAAGACATGATGACTTGCCGCCGCGCCCGGCGTTGTCACCGCCGCCCCATTCCATGCCCAGACCATGAAACGACTCCTGCTCGCCTCCCTGCTCCTGGCCCCGGCCCTCCCCGCCGTCCCGCCGAACATCATCCTCATCATGTCAGACGACATGGGCTACTCCGACCTCGGCTGCTACGGCGGCGAGATCGAGACCCCGAACCTCGACGCCCTCGCCGCCGGCGGAGTCCGCTTCACCCAGTTTTACAACACCGCCCGCTGCTGCCCCACCCGCGCCGCCCTGCTCACCGGCCTCTACCCGCACCAGGCCGGCATCGGCCACATGATGGACGACCGCGGCCTCTATGGCTACCGGGGCGAGCTCAGCCGCCGCGCCGTCACCATCGCCGAGGCCCTCCGCCCCGCAGGCTACCGCTCCTACATGGCCGGCAAATGGCACGTCACCCAAAAAGTGAGGCCCGAGGGCGACTCCGACAAAAACAACTGGCCGCTCCAGCGCGGCTTCCACCGCTTTTACGGCACCATCCACGGCGCGGGCAGCTTCTTTGATCCGAACTCCCTCACCCGCGACAACACGCTCATCTCCCCCTTTGCCGACCCTGAATACCAGCCCGCAGAGTTTTACTACACCGACGCCATCAACGACCACGCCGCCCGCTTCGTCACCGAGCACGCCCGCCAGCACCCGGACCAGCCCTTTTTCATGTACATGGCCCACACCGCCGCCCACTGGCCCATGCACGCGAAGGAAAAAGACACCGCCAAATACAAAGGCCGCTATGACGCCGGCTATGACGCCATCCGCGCCGCGCGGGTGGAAAAAATGAAGCGCCTCGGCCTCATTGACCCCCGCTGGCAGACCGCCCCCCAGGCCGGCGGCGCGTGGGCGGACGTGAAGGACCGCGAGTTCGAACTGCGCTGCATGGAGGTCTATGCCGCCATGGTGGACTGCATGGACCAGGGCATCGGCCGCCTCGTCCAGCAGCTCAAAGACAACGGCCAGTATGACAACACCCTCATCCTCTTCCTCCAGGACAACGGCGGCTGCGCCGAAGGCATGGGCCGCAAAGTCGAAGGCGCCGCCCCCCGCCACCGCGCCGCCTCCCCTTCCCTGACCCCGCTCGCGGCGGACTACCTCCAGCCCGACATGATCCCCAGGCAGACCCGCGACGGCCACCCCATGCGCCAGGGCCACGGCGTCCTCCCCGGCGCCGCCGACACCTACCACGGCTACGGCGAGGCCTGGGCCAACGTCAGCAACACCCCCTTCCGCGAATACAAGCACTGGGTCCACGAAGGCGGCATCAGCACCCCGCTCATCGCCCACTGGCCCGCCGGCATCCCCGCCGCCCGCCGCGGCAGCCTGGAGCCGCAGCCCGCCCACCTCATAGACCTCATGGCCACCTGCCTCGACCTCGCCGCCGCCGCCTACCCCGAACAACACGCCGGCAACGCCATCACCCCCATGCAGGGCGTCAGCCTCCGCCCCGCACTCGCCGGCCAGCCCCTCCAGCGCGGCCGCCCCATCTTCTGGGAGCACGAGGGCAACCGCGCCGTGCGGGACGGCGCGTGGAAACTCACCGCCAAAGGCCCGCGCGGCCCCTGGGAACTCTACGACATGGACGCCGACCGCACCGAGCAGCACGACCTCGCCGCCCGCCACCCCGACCGCGTCCGCGCCATGGCCGCGCAATGGGAGACCTGGGCCAGGGACGCCAAAGTCATCCCCTGGATCTGGGGTCCACCCTACGGCGACGCCGCCCCGAAGAAGAAAAAAGCCCAAAAATGACCCGCAAAACGGCTTCCCCCTCATGGAAATAGGGGCACCGCCGGGCGAAAAAGGGTGCCACCAAACAAAATAAGGCCGCCCCCGGGCCAAATGGGGGTGCCCCCGGACCAAATGGGGGCGACCCCGGGCCAAACGGGGGCGACCCCGGGCCAAATGGGGGCGACCCCGGGCCAAACGGGGGCGACCCCGGGCCAAATGGGGGCGACCCCGGGCCAAACGGGGGCGACCCCGGGCCAAATGGGGGCGACCCCGGACCAAATGGGGGCGCCCCCGGGCCAAATGGGGACGCCCCCATTTGGCCCGGTGGAGTCGAAAAAGGCGGCAAAGCGGCGGTTTCCCACCCCGCTGGCTCCACGGCAGACCACGGCGGCTTGCCAGAGCCGGCCGTCGCGCTCCCGGCAGCCGGTTTGCAGGGAGGGCTGGCGCCATGCTTTTCCGTTGCGCGCGGCGGCGGGCGTGGCAGTATCGCGGCCCTTTTCCCCATGTCCCTCATTGTCCAGAAATACGGCGGCACCTCCGTCGGCAACCCGGAACGCATCAGGAACTGCGCGCGGCGCATCCTGGAGACCCAGCGCGCGGGCCACAAGGTGGTGGCGGTGGTCTCGGCCATGTCGGGCGTGACCGACAGCCTGATCAAGCTGGCGCGGGAGGTTTCCCCCGGCGGGGAGCCTGCCGAGCGCGAGATGGATGTGCTGCTGGCCACGGGCGAGCAGACGACCATCGCGCTGACGGCGATGGCGATCCAGGACCTGGGCGGCAAGGCGGTCTCCCTCACCGGCGCGCAGGCGGGCATTTCCACCGACCGCGTCCACACCAAGGCGCGCATCCGCAACATCACTCCGGACGCCGTCCACCGGATGCTGGACGAGGGGAACATCGTCATGCTGGCCGGCTTCCAGGGGGCGACGGACAGCGGGGAGATCACCACGCTGGGGCGCGGCGGCAGCGACCTGACGGCCATCGCCATGGCGGGGGCCATCAAGGCGGACCTGTGCCAGATATTCACCGATGTGGACGGCGTGTACACCTGCGACCCGCGCGTGGTGAAGGCGGCGGCGAAGATCCCCGAGATCAGCTATGACGAGATGCTGGAAATGGCCAGCAGCGGCAGCAAGGTGATGCAGAGCCGCAGCGTCGAGTTTGCGAAAAAGTTTGGCGTACGCTTTGAGGTGCGCAGCAGTTTGAACAACAACCCAGGAACCCTCGTGAAAGAAGAAACCCCCGGCATGGAATCCGTCGTGGTGCGCGGCGTCAGCCTCGAGCGCAACCAGGCCAAAGTCACCATTGACGACGTGCCGGACCGGCCCGGCATCTCGGCGGTCATTTTCGGCGCCATCGCCCAGGCGAACGTGGTGGTGGACATGATCGTGCAAAACGTGGCCTTCGATGGCGAGACGGACATCTCCTTCACCATCGCCGCGGCCGACCTGCCAAAGGCGGAGACCGCCCTGCGCGCCATCCTGCCCGCCTTGGGGGAGAAGGTGACGCTGCGCACGGAGAGCGGCATCGCCAAGCTCAGCGTGGTGGGCATCGGCATGAGGAGCCACAGCGGCGTGGCGGCCACCATGTTCCGCGCGCTGGCGGACGCGAACGCGAACATCCTCATGATCTCCACCTCGGAAATCAAGACGGCGGTGATCGTCAGGGAGGAGGAGATCGAGAAAGCGGCGCGCGCGGTCCACACGGCCTTCGGGCTGGACGCGGCGGCCTGAGGGCGCGCGCCGCAGCGCGTGAAAATGCGGCTTTCATCCGGCGGCGGCCCGTGATTGGTTCCGCGATGCAGCCGCCCATCCGAGTCACTATCTGGAACGAGTTTGTCCACGAGCGCCAGAATGCCGCCGTGGCGGAGATCTACCCGCGCGGCATCCATGCGGCGCTGGCGGAGGGGCTCGGAGGAAACACGGACTTCGCCACCCGCACGGCGACCCTGGATGAGCCGGAGCAAGGGCTGCCGCCGGAGGTGCTGGACGCGACGGATGTGCTGCTCTGGTGGGGGCACGCGGCGCACGACGCGGTGCTGGACGAGACGGCGGCGCGCGTGCAGCAGCGGGTGCTGGCGGGCATGGGGCTGATCGTCCTGCACTCGGGGCACTTTTCCAAGGTCTTCAAGCGGCTCATGGGCACGAGCTGCGCGCTGTGCTGGCGCGAGGCCGGCGAGCGGGAGCGCGTGTGGGTGGTGAATCCGGGGCACCCCATCGCGGCGGGGCTGGGCGCGTGCATCGAGATCGGGCAGTCGGAGATGTACGGCGAGCCTTTCGGCATCCCCGCGCCCGACGAGCTGGTGTTTGTGTCCTGGTTCCAGGGTGGCGAGGTCTTCCGCAGCGGGGCCACCTGGACACGCGGCAGCGGCCGCGTCTTTTACTTCAGCCCGGGGCATGAGGTGTATCCCATCTATCATCACCCCGAGGTGCTGCGGGTCATCGCCAACGGCATCCGCTGGGCGCGCCCGCAGGGGGCGGCGGCGGACACGCCGCGCCATGTGCCGGCGGAGCAGGCGCGGGAGCGCGTGGAGCCGCGCGGAGGCAGCGTGGCGCATCCCGGACAGGGCGCTTGAGCACGCGCGGCGTGATTTTTTTTCACCCTCCCTGCACCGGCGGCATGAGGGCGAGTTCGAAGCCCGGATGCAGCGGCGCGTCCGCGCGGATGTACTCGTGGTCGAGGGCGAGGAGCATGGAGCCGCGCCATTCGCGCAGCGCCGGCCAGCGCGGGTAAATGCTTTCCTCCAGCAGGGCATGGACGGTGGCCGGGGCGTCATCCACGGCCAGTTCCTGGCAGCCGGTGATGTCCTGGAGCAGGGAGAAAAAAAGCACGCGCCCTTTCATGAGTCCGGTCAGGGTTTGAGGATGCCGATGCAGGGCAGATTGCGGAAGCGGCCCTGATAGTCCATGCCGTAGCCGACGACAAACTCGTCCTCGATCTCAAACCCGCGGTAGTCCAGCGGGACCTCGGCGGCGCGGGGGCGCTTTTTGGCCAGCAGCACACCGGTGCGCAGGCTGGCGGGCCGCTCCGTGAGCAGCCGCGCGCGCAGGGCGGAAAGGGTCAGGCCGGTGTCGTAGATGTCATCCAGCAGGAGGACGTGCTGCCCTGCGAACTCGACCGCCTCGGGCCACTGCACCCGCACCTCTCCCGTGGAGGCGGTGCCGCCGTGGTAACTGCTGGCGCTGAGGGTGACGAGGCGGATGGGCAGATCGAGCTGGCGGAGGAGGTCGGCCACGAAAAAAAGCGCGCCATCCATGAGGACCACGACGGTGACCACGCTGCCCTGGTAGTCCGCGGCGATGCGCGCGGCCATCTCGCGGACGCGGTCGCGAATGGCATCCGCGCTGAGCAGGACGCGGTCGAGATCACTCAAAAGGCCGGTGGGGGAGGTCATGGCCCATCAAGGCGCAAAGTGCGCGCGGCTGCAACCGGCAGGGCTGGCATTGACCGGGATTTGACCGCGGCGCGCGCGGATCGGCGGGGCTTTTCACTTGAAGCGCACCTCCGGCTTTCCAGTCTGGCCCGCATGGCCGGCCAGCCCGTCATCTCCCTGCTGCTCGTGGACGACCACTTCGTCGTCCGCAGCGGGCTGGCGGCGTCCCTCGAGCTGGAGGACGACATGAAAGTGGCGGGCGAGCTGGGCGAGGCCGGCATGATCGAGCAGGCCTATGAAAAAACGCGGCCCGATGTGGTGGTCATGGACCTGCAACTGCCCGGCATCTCCGGCGTGGAGGCCGCCGGGCGGCTGCTGCGCGCGCATCCCGGCGCGCGGGTTCTCATTTTCTCCACCTTCGCGCGGGATGAGGAAATCCAGGCGGCGCTGAAGGCGGGCGCGCTGGGTTATGTGCAGAAATCGGCCTCGCGCGGGGAGCTGCTCTCGGCGGTGCGCGCGGTGGCCGCGGGGCGGAGGCATCTGCCGGAGGGCATCGAGCAAAGGCTGCGCGGCCTGGCTGCCGGACCCGAGATCACTCCGCGCGAGCTGGACATCCTCCGGCTCGTGGCGCGCGGCAACGCGAACAAGGAGATCGCCGCCACGCTCGGCATCGGCGAGGACACGGTGAAGCAGCACGTCAGCCGCATCCTGCACAAGCTGGATGTCAACGACCGCGCGCAGGCCACGGCGGAGGCCATACGGCGCGGCCTGGTCAGCGTGTGAGGCGGCGCGCGCCCCTCACGCTGGCGCGGCGGCCAGCGCGCCGGTCACCGCCTCCGCCGCGCGCCTGCCGCTGAGCAGCGCGCCATTGATGGAGACATCCTCGCACCAGTCGCCGCAGCGGTAGAGCCCCGGCGCGATGACCGCGGGCAGCGGCGCCCCGCCCTGCCTGAGCTGGCGCGCCTCGGGCTGCGCGTGGCGGATTTGCAAAGTGCGCAGATGCCGCCAGGAGGCCGCGCCCGGCCCGAACCAGCGCATCATTTGCTCGCGCACCACATCCTCCAGATCGGCGCTGGTGGGCGTGCCGAGGATGCTGGCCGAGATGAGATGCCGCCCCGGCGGCGCGTAGTCGGGAGAGACCCTGGAAAGAACGCAGGCGCTGTTGACCGGGCCGATGCCGTCGCCGTCGAGATGAATGACGGGAGCGCCCGGCAGGTCCTGGCCGGTCTCGAAGTACACGCAGGTGGTTCCGCGCGCGGGCAGCGGCTTTTCTGGAAACGCCTCCGGCAGCAGGCGCGCGGCGGCCTCCTCGCTGACCGCCAGCACGATGTGGTCCGCGCGCACCACCTCGCCGCCGGCCAGCACCACCTGCCCCGCGCGCACCGACTCCGCCGCCGCCCCCAGGCGCAGCGAGCCGGGCGGCAGCGCCACGGCGAGCTGGTCGGGGATCGCCTGCATCCCGTGCGCCGGCAGTGCCGCGCCGCCCTGGCCGAACATGGAGTAGAGAAACAAAAACATGCGGGCCGAGGTGCGCAGGTCGCGCTCCAGGAACACGCCGCCGAAAAAAGGCCGGAAAAAGCGGTCAATGAAGTCATCGGAGAAACCAAAGTCCCGCAGATATTTCAGGGTCTGCATTTCCGGCAGCCGCCGCTCCACCTGCCGCGTGCAAAAGACCTCTTTTCTCAGCACCAGCGAGAGCCATTTGTCCTTCCAGGACACAAACGGATCGCGCGCATGGCGGATGGCGTCACGCGGATGGCTGAAGGGGTCCGCCAGCCGGTGCAGCCTGCCTTTGTAATACACCTCCGCGCCCCGGTAGAAAGGCCGCAGTTTCAGCCCGTCATAGTCCAGCACCCGTTTCGCCTCCGGGTAGGCGGGCAGGAACACTTGAAAGCCGCGGTCCAGTGTGAAGCCCTCCACACGCTCGGAGCGCACGCGCCCGCCCACGGCATCCGCCGCCTCGTAAATTTTAAAGCCCAGCCCCGCCCGCGCCAGCAGCCGCGCGCAAGCCAGGCCGGACAAACCCGCCCCGACTATGACAATGCTGGGCTGCTCCCGATTCATGACGCGGCGCCACCATGAATGCCAGTTCCTTGATTGCAAGCGGCTGGCTCGCGCGAGTGAACGCAGCGGGCGGCAAACCGGCGGCGTTTTTCAAAACGCGCGGACGTTTTCATGGCCGGGAATGAGGCGCTGAAAATCTCGCGCGCGGCAAACAATCACTTGCGCGAGCAGGGCCGCCGAATAATCTCGCCCTCCTGTTTGCCCGAAAGGGCGACGTGATTCCTGAGTAGCTCAGCGGTAGAGCGGGTGGCTGTTAACCACTAGGTCGTAGGTTCGAACCCTACCTCAGGAGCCAACCTCCGGCAGAGTAGCTCAGTGGTAGAGCAGAGGACTCATAAGCCTTTGGTCGGGAGTTCAAATCTCCCCTCTGCCACCAGGTTGCGCCCGTCTTCACCTGCACTCATACAGAGTGGCAATGCCGAAGCTCAAAGGCTCGGCCCGCGTCTCCGCAAACCCGCACGAGCGGATCAGCGCCTCCATCTCTGGCCCCGAAGGAAACCGCTCCACCGAGCTGCACAGGTACTCGTATGCCGCGCGCTGCCCGGTGATCCAGCCCGCCACGCGCGGCATCACATGCCTCAGATAAAAGCCGTATCCCTTCCGGACCAGCGGCGCGCGCGGCCGGGAGAAATCCAGGATCAAAAGCATGCCGCCCGGTTTCAAAACACGCCGCATCTCCCCCAGCGCGCCCGGCCAGGAGGCCATGTTGCGCAGGCCAAAAGCCACCGTCACCGCGTCGAAAACCGCGTCCTGAAAGGGCAGCCGCGTGCCGTCCGCGGTGATGAGCTGATGAAAGTTCCGCTCCTGCGCCCGCCTCATCATCGGCTGGGAAAAATCGGCGCCGATGATCAGCGCCCGCGGGCAGCGCCTTTGCATCTCCACGGCCAGATCACCGCTGCCCGTGGCCAGGTCCAGAATCATGCCCGGACCGCGCGCCGCCACTATCGCCGCCGCGCGCCGCCGCCAGAGGATGTCAATGCCCAGGCTCAGCACATGATTGGCCAGGACATAACGTCCGGCGATTCCGGCGAAGGCTTTTCTGACAAATCCTGGGTCTTGCATGGTGCCACCCCGATGATCTGGGATGGTGCGCGCGAGAGGACTCGAACCTCCACGATGTTACTCACTAGAACCTGAATCTAGCGCGTCTACCAATTCCGCCACGCGCGCATTGCCATTGAACGGGCCGCAATACTGGCCGGGCGGCGGCGGAACTCAACCGGAAAAAACGGGATTTTCCCGTGCCTCACACCGTCTCCCCAGGGCAGAACTCCGGCATCAGCCGCGCGCCCTGCGCGGGCAGCGCGCCGCCCTCCACATAACGCCGCACCGCCAGCACCACGCGGCGGGCGAAGCGCCGCGCGTCCAGCGTGTAGCAGGTGACGACCGGGCTCGTGGCGCGCAGCGCGGGATGGTCGTCCCGGCTGATCAGGGCCGCGTCCGCGGGCACCCGCACTCCGCGCCGCATCAGATGCGTCAGCACCGTCAGCGCGTGAACGGCGCGGCAGACCAGAAAGGCGTCGGGCGGCGGTTCGGCGCGCAGCGCCTTGTCCACCAGCGCGCACACATGCTCCCGGCTGCCGTCATGCCGCAGCACCTGCAGCCGCGCGTTTTCCGCCAGCGCCTCGCGCAATCCATGCTCACTCTCATCCTCGCCGCCGTAGTGGTCCTTGTGCCGCACCAGCGCGATCCTTTTCCGCCCATGCCGCAGCAGCAGATGGCCGGCATGGCGGCACACCGCGCGGTGGTCCGCGTCCATCGAGGGCAGGGCCACCTCCGGCAGGCACGACCCCACCACCAGACACGGCAGCCCCCGGCGCAGGAACCAGCGCTGCATCGGCTCGCGCGAGCCGAGCACGATCCACAGGTCCGCGGTCTCCTGGGCCGCCAGCTTCTCCAAAGCCCGCGCCGGCTGGCCGGAAAAGCAGCCCTTCACATGATGAAAAACCAGCGCGCAGCCGGACGCGGCCAGCGCGCGCCGCATCTCGTCCACCAGCAGCGCCGTCTGCGGCGGCAGTTGCTCCAGCGCCAGACTGGAGAGCACGCCCACCCTGCCCTTCCGCCCGGCTTTAAGCGCGCCACCGGCACCCGCGCGGACGAGCCTGTGCCGGCCGTGCGCCGGCGCTTCCAGGCACCCCTCCCGCTCCAGCTCAGCCAGCGCCGCGCGCAGCGTGTTCCGCCCCACTTGCAGCGCCGCGCTCAGCTCGCGCTCGCCCGGCAGGCGCTCCGGCCAGCGTCCCGAACTGATTCCCTCCCTCAGCACGCGCGCCGTCTCCGCCACCAGCGAAGGGCGCATCGGCAGGGATTCGGAGTCGCTCATCCCGCCATGCTGGCAGGGGCGGGCGTGAAAGGCAAACTCTGATCCCGCCCCCTGGTTCCATGCGGAAACCAGTCCGGCAGGCTTGTCCGCTGCGGGCGGAGACAGTTCCCTGCGCGCGTCCATTCGCAGCCCATGAACATTCCCCACCACCCAGGCAGCGCCGCGCTCGTCGCAGGCTATGAGACAGACGGCGTCGTCCGCGTCCCCGGCTTCCTCCAGCCGGATGAAGTGGCGGCCGCGCGCGCCGAGCTGGACCGCTACATCCGCGAGGACCTGCCCTCCCTGCCCCCGGACGCGCGCACGCTCGAAAAGGACGACCACACCGTGCGCAATCTCTGGCGGCTGGAAAAATACAACGAGTTCTTCCGCGCCCTTGGCGGGCGGCGGGACATCCTCGCGCTCATCGCCCCGCTGGTGAACGGCGACCCCGTCCTCTGCGCCGTGGAGACCTTCAACAAACCCGCCCTCATCGGCTCCGGCGTCCCGCCCCACCAGGACAACGCCTACTTCTGCCAGACGCCGCCGGACATGCTCACCGTCTGGATCGCCATTGACGCCGTCACCGAGGCGAACGGCCCCGTCTTTTTCATCAAAGGCTCCCACCTCGAAGGCATGAGGCCCACCCGCCCCAGCGGCGTCCGCGGCAACAGCATCGGCCTCGCCGAAAGCCCCGCCGTGCCGCTGCCGGAGCAATACTGCGGCCTGCTCCAGCCCGGAGACGCCACCATCCACCACTGCCAGACCACTCACCACTCCGCGCCCAACACCACCCCGCATTCCCGCCTCGGGCTCCTGCTGGTCTATCGCGGCTCCCACACCCGCACCGATCCCGCCCTGCAGGCCGCCTACAGCGCCGCCGCCGCCGCCACACCGCCCGCCTGAATCCGCCCCGCACCCCCGCAGCCATGACTCTGAAATCCGCCGCTATGCTTCCGCTGCTCGCCCTGGCCGCCCACGGAGCCGAGACCACATTCTTCGCCTTCGACGACCACAACATCGCCTGGCAGCACAATCTCAAGCTCACCCTGGCCGCCGCCGAAAAGCACCCGGCCAATCCCGTCCTGCGCGCCGGACCGCCCGGCAGCCCCGACCACGGCCACGCCATCCTCTACGGCACCGTCCTCAAGCAGGACGGCATCTTCAAAATGTGGTATCTCGGCATGCACGAGACCGAAAACAAAGCCGGCCAGGCCCCCGGATGGTGGCGGCCCATGTGCTACGCGGAGAGCAGGGACGGCGTCACCTGGACCAAGCCCGCCCTCGGCCTCGTCGAATTCAACGGCGGCACCGCCAACAACATCTGCCTCATCGAGGGCGGCGTGCATTCAATGACCCGCGTCAACGACTTCCTCTCCATCCTCCACGAGCCGGACGACCCCGACCCCGCGCGCCGCTACAAATGCGCCTTCATCGCCCACATGCCCTTCGAGGAAGTCAAAGGCGGCCGCAGCAAAATCGGCCCCGACGAGCGCCGCTGGGGCGCCTTCATCACCGCCACCAGCGCCGACGGCCTGCGCTGGAAGGTCGTCGGCGACCGCCCCGTCAACGCCGGCGGAGAGCGCTTCGAGGTCAGCGGCCTCTACCGCTTTGGCGACTTCTATCACGCCACCGGCCAGCTCATCAGCCCCTGGTCCTGGCGCGCCGACGGCAGCAGCGTCGGGCGCGACATGCTCGCCTACCGCTCCCCGGACTTCACCACCTGGTCCAAGGCCAAAGCCCGCTCCTTCATCCGCCCCGGCCAGGCCGCCAACCCGCCCGTCAAAGGCCAGCAGATGCACATGGGCGCCGGCATTTGGAACCGCGGCAACGTCATCCTCGGCCTCCACGGCATGTGGCAGGACGCCGCCCAGCCCCCGCCCAAAGGCGCGAGCTGGAACCTCGGCGTCCGCATTGACCTCGGCCTGCTCGTCAGCAACGACGGCGTCCATTTCCGCGAACCCGTCCCCGGCCACGCCGTCATCCCGCGCGGCAGGGACGGCGAGTGGGACGACATCGCCATCCTCCAGGGCCACGCCTTCGTCAACGAGGGGGACCGCACCCTGATCTGGTACTCCCACTGGGACACCGGCGGCAGGCTCAAGGACATGCACATCGGCCTGGCCACCCTCCGGCGCGACGGCTTCGGCCACCTCTCGCGCCAAGTCAGCGAGGAAGAAGCCCACTTCATCACCAGCACCTTCGAAGCCTCCGCCATCGCCCTCAACGTGGACGGCATCACCGCCGGCGCCCCGCTCACCCTGCAGCTCCTCGACCACCTCGACCGCCCGCTCGAAGGCATGACCGCGAGCCTCGACCAGAACGGCGTCCGCGTCCCCGTCACCTGGCCGCGACCCCTGCCGGCAGGAAAGAAAACCGCCCTCCGCGTCCACTACCCCGCCAACAGCGCCGCGCGGGTCTATGCCGTGTATGTCACACGCGGCGTCGGATCGTGATGGGAAAGCTCGAAAATTGAAATCGCGGAGTAGTTTTCGAATTTCAAACTTCACCCCTCTTTCAGCGCCAGGCCGCGCACCTGAAACAGCGGCCCCGAGGCCGGCAGTTTGCGCGGGCGCAGGAAGACCTTGTAGATGCCGGGAGCGGGGACGGCCACCGTGCCGAGGATGAAGCCCTTGAACTCCGCGCCAGTGGCGACCACCGCCGCCGGCAGCACCTGCCCGGCCAGCAGCACCTCATAAGTGCCGGTCTCCGGCCCCGCGTGCGCCTGGTGGATGAGAATCTCGTAGTCACCGGCGGCGGGGATTTCGACGAGCCATGAGGCCCAGTCCGCCGTGTCGCCCCAGTCCACCAGCGCGCCGTCGCGGTGGATGAGCCTGCCGCCCAGGCGGTAGGCCGCCTCCGCCGCCGGCAGCATCGTGGGCGCGGAGCCGGGCGCGATCTTGATCACCGTCTCCAGCTTGTCCCGGAACGCCTTCGCGAGCTGGCGCGCGTCCTGGCGCAAAGGCGCGTCCGCCATGGCGGCGAAGCGCTCGAAAAACGCGGCGGTCCCCGGCGCGATGACACGGCTCATCAGACTGAGCACATAACGGCGCTCGGCATTGTCGCGCGCGTGGCCGTAGAGGCTCTGCGCATGCTCGTGCAGCGCCTGCTGGGAAAGCGGGCCGGGGCGCTCCACCAGCTCGATCGCCGCCAGCAGCAGGTAGGCGCGGCAGGTTTCCTCAGGCTCGTCAGGGAAACGCGCGGCGATGGCCGGCAGCGGATCATGCGCGGGGAAGGAGGCCAGTTGCGTGATGGCGGCGCGGCGGATTTTCTCCGCCGGGTCAGCGATGGCCTCGGTGATGACCTCCAGCGTGCCCGCGCCGCCGATGCGGATGATGGCGTTGAAAAAAAGCGCGCGCTGCGGCGACTCCGGCGGCGCGGCGCGGTAGGCCCGCACCACCTGCGCCATGGCCGCGTCCCGCTCGTCCGCGCCGCCCACCGCCGCGGCCAGGAATTTTTCCACCAGCGGATGCTCGCGTGTCGTCACCTTGGGCACCAGGCGCAGCACGGCGGGCAGCCTCTCCGGCGGCGTGATGCCGCCCAGCGCCATCCACGCCGCCTCCCGCGCGGGAGCGCGCGCGTCCTCCAGGAAAGGCAGCAGATCCTCGAAAGCCGCCCCATCCCGCCTGCGCCCGATCACCTCGATCAGCGCCACGCAGGCCGGGAATCCGCTGATCCTGCGCAAATGCGCGCGCAGCATCTCATTGATGTAATCCCCGCCCTGCAAACGCGCGAGCACGGCGGCTGCGGACTCCTGCGTGGACGGATCACCCAGAAACTCCAGCAGCAGGCGCACATCCAGGTCCGACCCGGCCGGGTTCTCCTGCGCCGCCAGTTCGCCAAACCGCGCCGCCTTTTCCTCCCTGCCGCTGTGCTTGAACCAGCTCACCAGCGCCAGTTGCGCCAGCAGGATGACGACGAAAGCGGCGATGATGAACCTCAGCAGGGACATCCGCCCGCGCGGCGCGCGCCGGGGCTGCGCGGCGGACGGCGCGGCGGCTCTGGCGCGCGCGGGCGGCGCGCGCCCCGCCTCCACCACCGGCTCCGCCACAACCTCCGGCACCGCCACAACCTCCGGCACCGCCACAACCTCCGGCTCCGCCGCCATCAGCACCGGAGCGGCAGCCTCCTCGGTCAGCACGGGCGCGGCCTCCGCCTCCTCATCTTCCAGCACCGGCAGCACGGGCTCGGCCACCACCCCCGCATCCAGCGCGCGCTCCTCCAGCGGGATGCTTTGGAACGCGCGCAGCGCCGCCTCCGCGCTGGCCGGGCGCTCGTCAGGATTCACACTCAGCAGGCCCTCCACCCAGGCGCACAGCTCCGGGGAAAGGTCCGGGCGCAGTTCCTGCAGCGGCGTCATGGCGTGCCGCAGATGCGCGGTGATGACCTGCGGCTTGGTCTCCCCCTGGAAAGGCAGCCCGCCCGTCAGCGCCTGGTAATAGACCACGCCCAGCGCATACAGGTCCGTGCGCGCGTCCACCTCCCCGCCGCTGAACTGCTCCGGCGCCATCCCATGCACCGAGCCCGCCGCCTCCGCACCCGCCGGACCCGGCTCCCGGCTCAGGCCGAAGTCCACCAGCACCGCCTGCGGCGCCGCGCCCCTCACCCACGGCAGCATGATGTTTTCCGCCTTGAGGTCCAGATGCAGCAGCCCCGCCTCATGCGCCGCGCCGATGCCCTCCAGCGTCCGCTCCACCAGCGCGCGGAAGTCCGCCAGCCCCAGCCGCCCCTTGCCCAGGCGCGCCTCCAGCGTCTCGCCCTGGATGAGTTCCAGCACCAGGAAAGGCCCCTCCGCGTCCTCGCCATAGTCCAGCACCCGCGCGATCCCCGGATGCCGCAGCGCGTACAGGCGGCGCGACTCGCGCTCGATCTCCTCCCGCGCCCCCGCCTCCGCGCGCGGCCTTTTCAGCGCCACATCACAATTGCGCGACTTGTCCCAGGCCCGGTAAAGCGTGCCCCGCCCCCCGGAGGCGAGAGTGGAGAGAATTTGAAAACGGCCTTTCATGCCCCCATCAACCCCAAACATCCCCGCCCGCGCAAGCCCTTTCCACCCTCCACCCGCCGCCCGGTCTGAAAACTGCCAGCCTCAAACTCCATTTCAGGCCTCCGGCGCATTCCATCGAAGCGGTGCCGGCATTGGGTTTGGCATTCATGGTTTGTTCTCGAAACCTGCGTCAATCGCCGCAAAAACGAGTCCGCTGGCTGCAAAGGCCAGTGCCTTATCTGCGGATGCAGATGCGTTTGCCACGGACGCGCATGGGTATGCCGGGGAAGCTCCAGCTTTTGGCGTGGGAGCTGTGGCTTTTCCGCAGAAGCTTCAGCTTTTTTTGCGGAAACACGCGCACCGGTGGCAGCGGTGTGGTCTCCAGCCCGGACCCCCACGGGGTGCTCGCGTGACGCATGAGGGTTGCCAGCCAGTTCATGGCTCACTCTCCGGCAAACCGGCGCGCCCGACTGCCAGGGTGGCGTTTTCCGTGCCGGAGCGCATGGCGCCGGGCCAGCCGGCCTGGCTCTCCTTCGTGCGCGGGGAAAGATGCCCGCGGCGCATCACCTCACGGCATTGATCCTCCAGCCTCACGGTCATATCCAACCGCTGGTTTGCCCCGCCCGCGCGTCGTTTCCAGCGGCGGCGTTGACAATTTCCGCCCCGCGCGCCAAAAAACACAGCCATGCAGCCCAATCTCCGTTGGTACTCGACAAATCCGTCGCCCATAGCGCTCTTGACGCACTCCACACCTTTGTTCGCCATTTGAATTGTTATTCATCAATCGGCGGTGAAGGGGCCATCCCAAAGCCCCCAGCCGCCGCCTTCGGCGATTTTGCTGATGATTTGGTAACGGCCCTGCATGGTTGGATGATCCGGAGAATGAGGCATCCCCTCCGCGTCTGTCACGCGCGAAGTGGACGCGGCGGGAGAAAAACGAAAATCACATTTGCCCTTCCCGCGCACCGTGGCGTCTTGTCCCATGCACATTGACTGGCTGCGGCTCTTTCCCGACGCGGATTTCCGCCTGCCCATGGGCCTGCATCCGGGCGATGCGGCGCGCTTCTGGGCGGATTGGGATCCGCAGGGCGGCCTCGTCCGCGAACGCCGGCGCTGGCTGCGGCAGGACCCGGCGGCGTACCGCGTGGCGCCTGCCGATGCCGGGGCCGCCGCCGAGGCGCTGGACTGGATGCAGGCCTTCTCCGCCCAGCCGGAGCCGGACTGGGTGCTGCTCTCATCCGGGCAGGGCGGCGAGCCCGCCGTCCTGGGGGGCGAGGTGGTCTTTCCCTCCTCCTGGTCCCTGCCGGAAAAGGCCGGCCTGCCCTTGAGCGCCGTGCATGGCCCCGTGCCGGGCCTGCAGGCCGCGATCGGGGCGGGCATCGGCACCTTCCTGGCCAGGCTGGCCGCCGGCGCCTGCTGGCAGCGGGAAAACTGGGGCCTCAGCGCCGATGCCGAGCTGAACCACCATCCCGCGCTGAACCGCCCCCGGCTTCAGGCCGGCGCCGGGCTGGAGCAGACCTGGCTGCGTCTGGAGCACCAGTTTCTCACCCGCCTGCCGCGCACCGGCGCCCTGCTCTTCGGCATCCGGGTCACCCTGCACCGTCTCGACCAGGTGGCCGCCCAGCCTGGAGTGGCGCCGCGTCTGGCCCGCGCCCTGCGCACCCTACCCGCCCCCATGGCGGAATACAAAGGCCTCTCCGCCACCCGCCCCTCCCTGCTTCAGGCCCTGGAGCGCTTCCCTGGCTGAATCAGGCAGACCGGCATCAATCCCTCCTTGACCCCGACTTTCCAAATGGGCACACTGCCCCATGAAGAACGTTCTTGGACAAAGCGCGTCCAGCACGGAGGCCTTTTGCCGCAAAAAGCCTCTGGGCGGCTTCACCGTTCGGCCACACGGCGGCATGTTATACTGTTCGCCCAACTAACAGAGCCGCCTACCATGCCTCATGATTCGTTGAACTGCCCAACATGCAAAGTCGGACGTCGAGATTCGATGAGTGATGGTGAGTTCGCTGATTTCTTGAGTGCTTGTCGTGGTGAGTTGCACCTGAAGCAGACAGGGATCGCAGAGTGTCTCGCGCGGAGACCCTATGCATACGACATCGATCAGGGCCTTCTGACTTTGGGTAGTGACGCACATTCTATTGTGGTGATTGGGACGTATTGCGTTTCCCGTCGCACCTGGCTCTGGGGTTGGGCGAACGATTCTTACTCAGATGCAGCCCGCGAACGTTCTGCGTCCCTGAAGGGACTCCGAGATTTGACGGGGTTTCAGGTGTTTGCTGATGATGGCCTCATGGCGACACCCAGTGATGCGATCGATTTGGTGGCCATAGCTGTTCACTATTTGGCAGCAGACGGCTATTGGCAGGAGGATTTGACAGATTTAAAGGTTTTCTTGGCCATCCATTTACAACGGCAAGCATGACACGAACCATCACCGAACCAACCAAGGCGAACAAAACGGATGCAGGTCTGATCCGAGTCGTTCCTGAATCCGCCCCTGCCTGCCATAGGCACGCGCTAAGCATCAGTCCCTTCAGCAGGCCCTTTTGCTGAAATGCGCCTCGTCCCAGCCGCACCCCAGCGGCGGCGGGCGGCGTCACCACGCGGGGGGCGTGGTGATGCGTTGACGGGGGCGGCGGGGGCTTTTCAGGCTCCGACCACCTTCGTCACGGTGGGCGAGGGCGCGGCCTCGCCGCCGGGGTTGGCGGCGATGACGCAGGCGGCGACGGTGCTGCCGGGCGTGAGGCCGGTGTGAGGGTGTGGTCCAGGTCGCTGTCCCGCTTCAAGAAGCGGAAAACTTTCTGACAGGCTCCAGGGGCAGAAGCCCGGCATCTCGTATCAAGTTGCATCAAGCTGCTGCATCAAGCTGCCGGGCATCTGTGACTGTGCCCTCCCCGCGTAGGCGCAGCCGCCAGACTGCGGCGTTTCGGGCTTGAACATGAGCGCGCTTTCCACGGAACCTGATGACGAGTCGCAGCACATGAGCGCGGAGCCTGGGGTTGGCCGCCAAATACTGGTGATCTCGCGTTCAATGTCACTGACTTCATGCTCAAAGTCAGTGACTTCACGCTTAAAGTCGCTGACTTCACGGTCAAAGTCAGTGACTTCACGCTTAAAGTCAGTGACTTCACGGTCAAAGTCAGTGACTTCACGCTTAAAGTCAGTGACTTCACGCTCAAAGTCAGTGACTTCACGCTTAAAGTCACTGACTTTACGGTCAAAGTCAGTGACTTTACGGTCAAAGTCAGTGACTTTACGGTCAAAGTCAGTGACTTTTGGCCTTCCGCAGTGATCTCTTCCAAGCCTTTTCTTGGTCAGCCTCCAAGGGAGGCCAGTCTCAATCCGCTGATAATGAGTGAATGGCGTTAATTCATTATCTTTAGCCTAAGAAAGAATGCTGGTGCTTTTAGGGGAATGCCGAAAACTCTGGGCATGGGGCGCTGGCAGCCTGCCTGCGCGGACAGGCGTCCCGCCTGTGAGGGGGGTGCGCCCCCCTGGACAGGCCATGCGCTGGCGCGGGAGCGAGTTCCCAAGGCGGGGGCGAACTGACGTTTGCCTCCACGGGACACGCGGCGGCGGACGTAGAGGAAGACGTGAGTCTTCCCGGTTTGGAGGCGCGGGGAGAGGCTCACCTGGCTTTTTTCTTTTTTCCAGCGCCGGGGGGCGGCTGGAGGTGGAGGGTCTTTTGCGCCAGGGTGGTGAACTCGTCGGTCCTGGCCTGCCAGGCGGCTTCCAGCTCGCGGACTTTTTCGGGCATGCGGGCGGCGAGGTCGTGCTGCTCGGCGCGGTCGGCGGCGAGGTCGTAGAGTTCCCAGGGCTGGTCTTTGGCGGCGACGAGCTTCCAGTCGCCGGCGCGGAGGGCGCGGTTGCCCTCGTGGAGCCACCAGAGGGAGTCGCGCTGGAGGGGGGTGTCTTTGGCGAAGACGGGCAGGAGGCTTCTGCCGGGGGCCGGGGGGATGGGCTGGCCCTGCCACTGTGCGGGTTTTTGGACTCCGGCGATCTCCAGGAGGGTGGGGACGATGTCTATGACGTGGCCGGGGGTGGAGCGCAGCGCGCCTTTGTCGCGGATGCCGCGCGGCCAGTGGGCGATGAGGGGGGTGGAGATGCCGCCCTCATGGACCCAGGTCTTGTGGCGGCGGAAGGGGGTGTTGCAGGCGCTGGAGAAGCCGGGGCCGAGGCAGAGGTAGGTGGCGGAGCTGCCGGGGTCGGCGCGGGGGTCGTGCCCGCCGTGGCGGACCATGATCTCGGCGCTGGCGCCGTTGTCGGAGGCGAAGAGGATGAGGGTGTCGTCCCAGGCGCCCATGGCTTTGATCTGCTCCAAAATGCGGCCGATCTCGCGGTCCATGCGGTCCACCATGGCGGCGTGGATGGCCATTTTCGCGGCCTGGAAACGGCGCTGCTCGCCGGTGAGGCTGTCCCAGGGGAGGGGGCGGTTGACCTCGCCGGGGCCGAGTTTTTCGAGGGCGTCGGGGAAGTGGTAGGGGGGGCCGACTTCCGGCTCCAGGGCGGAGAGGGGGGTGTTGTGGAGGCCCGTTTCGATCTGGCGGGCATGGCGGGCGGCGCGCATTTTCTCCCAGCCCTGGAGGTAGGTGTCGCGGTAGCGGGCGATGTCCCCGGGCAGGGCGTGGAGGGGGAAGTGGGGGGCGATGAAGGCGATGTAGTGGAAAAAGGGGCTGCCCGCGTGGCTGGCGGCGTGGTCTTTGAGGCACTCGATGGCGTGGTCGGCGTTGATGAGGGTGGAGTAGGCTTCCGGGCCGGTGCGCACGGGGGTCATGGGCTTGTCGTCGAGGAAGTTGCCGGCGGTGCTGAAGAAGTCGCCCTGGTTGCGTATGTCGAGGGAACGGTGGAAGCCGCCTTCGAGGACGGGGCCGTCAATGTGCCACTTGCCGCTGTGGTAGCAGCGGTAGCCGGCGGGGCGGAGGTAGTCCGGCAGCAGGCGCGCCCAGGGCTGGCGGGTGCCGCGCCCGCCGCCGCCGATGCCGGGGAGCTCGTCGCGGTGGATCTGCTGGGCGTAGTAGCCGGTGAGCAGGGCGGAGCGGGTGGGCCAGCAGCGGGCGGTGTTGTAAAACTGGGTGAAGCGCAGCCCGTCCCGCCCCAGGGCGTCGAGGTTCGGCGTGGCGATCTCGCCGCCGTAACAGCCGGCGTCTGACCAGCCCATGTCATCGGCCAGGATGACGACGAAGTTGGTCCTGCCAAACACGGGCAGGGCGAGGGCGGCGAGCAGCAGCAGGAGGAGGCGTTTCATGGAGGGCGTGGGAACGCGGGCGCCGCGCGGCTCTTGCGCGGGGGATGGCGCCGCCGTTCCCCGCGCATTGCCCGTTGCCAGCGCGCGAGTACCCGGCTTTAGGAGCGGCATGTTTTTTGACACGCACACGCACCTGGGCAGCCGGCAGTTTGACGCGGACCTGCCGGTGGTGCTGGCGCGCGCGGCGGCCGCCGGTGTGACGCGGATGCTGGCCCCGGCGGTGGACCTGGAGAACACGCGCAAGCTGCTGGCGCTCTCAGCGGACCTGCCGCGGGTGCGCGTGGCGGCGGGCATCCATCCCTGTGATGTGGACAGTGTCAGCGGCGAGGCATGGCTGGACGAATTGCGCGCGCTGGCGCATCATGAAAAGGCGGCCGCCATCGGCGAGATCGGGCTGGATTACTTCCACGCGCCGCCGGAGGGCTGGACGGTGGATGTCTGGCGCGCGCATCAGGCGCGCTGCCTGCGGATGCAGCTCGAGCTGGCGGTGGAGCTCGGTCTCAACGTGGTGCTGCACAACCGCGAGAGCTGGGATGATCTGGTGGCGCAGATCACACCTTTTCATGGCAGGCTGCGCGCCGTGTTTCACTGCTTCACCGGCACCCTGGAGCAGGCGCGGCCTTTGCTGGAGGCGGGGCACCTGATTTCCTTCACGGGCATCGTGACCTTTAAAAATCCCGGTCCCGCGGGGGAAACCGCGCGCACGGTGGCCGATGGCGGCTACATGCTGGAGACGGACGCGCCTTACCTGGCGCCGGTGCCGTATCGCGGCAAACGCTGCGAGCCCGCTTATGTCGCGGACACGGCGCGCGCGGTGGCGGCGCTGCGCGGCCAGAGCGTGGAGGAGGTGGCGCGCGTGACGACGGAGACGGCGCTGGCCTTTTTCCGGGGCTTCGAATGACGCGGCCAGGCGGATCTGCGCCCGGTCATAACTCAGGAAGAATGATGGACGCGCGGGCCGCGTCCGGTGATGTTGCGGGGAATGCTGATTCTCCACATTTTTTTCATGCGCGTCCGGCCAGGGCAGGGCTGTGAAGCGCCTCGGCCCCAGCCAGGCGGGGAGGCCTCCAGATGAGCCTGGCGCGCCGGCTTCTGCTGCATGTGGCCCTGGGCGCCGCGCTGGTCATCGCCGGAGTGGCGGCTGTCACCTACTGGCTGGTGTACCGCGAGGCGGAACGGCTGGTGGTGGAGCGGCTGGACACTTATGTGGTGGAGCGCACACGGCGGGAGGAGGCCGCGTTCAAGCTGGTGTGTCAAAACCTGGAGACGGCGCGCGGCCTTTTCCTCCGGCAGATTGAGCGTCCGGAGCCGGCTGAAATCCAGGAGCGCTGGGACCGCGTGGTGCGGCGTGACGCGGACGGCGGCTGGCGCACGCTGCGGGAGCGCGGCGATCCTTCTCTCTGGGCGCACCGGGAGATGCGGATCACCCCGAGGGTCCAGCACCGGCTGCTCGCGGCGCTGGACCTGTGCGCCGAGCTGATGCCTTTCTGGGTGGAGGAGTTCCCCTCGCTTTATTTCAGTTTCCCGGGCTCGGCCTGCCTGGGCTACAACCTCCAGCAGTTGACCTGGGTCTGGGACACGCCGGCGGATTATCCGCTGGAGGAGCAGGAATGGTACGCGGCCGCAGCGCCTGAGCAAAATCCGGGACGCGGTTTTGTCTGGACCGGAGTGTATATGGATCCGATCTCGCGCCTGCCGTACGCCACCGTGATGCTGCCCGTGCATGACGCGGCGGGGGGCTTCGTCTGCGTGCTCGCGCATGACATGCATCTGGACCGCCTCATCAACGAGATCACGCGCAGCGACTATCCCGGCGCGCGGCACATGATTTTCAGATCCGACGGGCGTCTCATCGCCCACGCGCAGTTGCACGAGGCCATCCTCGCCACCGATGGCAGCCTCACGGTCCAGGATACGGGCGATGCCTCGCTGGTGAGCCTGCATGCCCGGGTCACAGCGGCGGCGGGCGATGGACTGACGGGGTTCGAACCTGTGTCGAAGAGCTATTTCTCCGCCTCCAAGCTCGACCTGCCGGGCGCGGACTGGCACTTCGTGACGCTGATGCCCCGGAAGGAGGTGGCGCTGCGCGTGCTGCAATCCGCGCAATGGGTCATCTGGTCCGGGGCGGTGCTGCTGGCGCTGCTGCTGGCGTTTTTGGCCGGAGTGCTGCGCAATCAGGTGAGCAAGCCGCTGGCCGAGCTGACCCGGGCGACCGAGCGCATGGCCTCCGGCGATGACAGGAACGGGGCGGGCATAGGCAGCCGCGCCGATGAGCTCGGCGCCTTCGCCGCAGCCTTTCGCTCAATGGTCGGGCGAGTGTCCGCGCGCGAGGGCGAGCTGCGCCAGCTCAACGCCAGCCTGGAGCAGCGCGTGGCCGGAAGGACGGCGGAGCTGGAGCGCGCCTTGGAGCGCGAAAAGGAGCTGGGGGAGATGAAGACGCGCTTTGTCTCGCTCGTCTCCCACGAGTTCCGCACGCCGCTGGGCGTGATCATGTCCGCCGCCGATGTGCTGAAGCGCTACTTCGAGCGGCTGCCTCTGGAAAAACGCGCGCGGCATCTGGACATGATCCTCCACTCCACACGGAACCTGGCGCACCTCATCGAGGAGGTGCTGCTCCTGGGCCGCGTGGAGGAGGGGCGCATGTCCTTCTCTCCGGGACCCGTGGATTTGGAAAAATTCTGCCGTTCCCTGATGGATGAGCTGCTCTCCGCCACCGGCGGCGTCTGCCCCATCCGCTGCGAGATCACCCCGCCGCTGGAAGGCGCGGTCAGCGACGAGGCCGTGCTGCGCCACATCATCACGAACCTGCTCTCCAATGCCTGCAAATACTCCGACCCGGGCAGCCCGGTGGACTTCCGCGTGAGCCGCGATGGCGTGGATGCGCGCATCATTATTCAGGACTGCGGCATCGGCATCCCGGAGGCGGACCAGCGGACGCTTTTCACCAGCTTTGCGCGTGGCAGCAATGTCGGACAGCGGCCGGGCACCGGTCTCGGCCTCGTGGTGGTGAAACGCTGTGTGGACATGCACGGCGGCCGCATCCTCCTGGAGAGCGTCTCCGGACAGGGCACCACGGTCATCGTGACGCTGCCGGTCTTCCGCCAGGAAAGCCATTCACAGAATCCCGCCTCCCCGCCGTCATGAAAACCATCCTCATCATCGAAGACCAGCCCGACATGCGGGGAAACATCGCCACCATTCTCGAAATGGAAGGCTACGCCGTGCTGGAGGCGGCGGACGGGCGGACCGGGCTGGAGGCAGCCCTGGAGGAAAAGCCCGACCTGATTTTGTGCGATGTGATGATGCCCGGAATGGACGGGCATCAAGTGCTCGACGAGCTGCGCCGGCAGCCCTCCATCGCCGGCACCCCGTTCATCTTCCTCACCGCCCGCGGTGAAAAGCACGACCTGCGCCAGGGCATGAACCTCGGCGCTGACGACTACCTCACCAAGCCCGCCAGCGCCTCCGACCTGCTCAATGCCATCAGCGCCCGTCTGGAGCGCGAGCAGAAGCGCCGCGCCAGCTTTGATCCCGACTTCAGCTCCCCGAAGCCGCTCGAATCCCTCGGCCTCACACAGCGCGAGGCCGAGGTGCTGTTGTGGGTGGCGCAGGGAAAGTCGAACCTGGAAATCGCCAATATCCTCGGCGCGGCGGAAAACACCATCAAAGTGCATTTGCGCCATCTTTTTGAGAAACTCGGCGCCGACAACCGCCACGCGCTCACCTTCATCGCCCTGGAAAAGCTCGCCGTCTGAGCCGCGCATGTAACTCCATAGGGCTATTGGGTGGCGTGGCGAAGATGCGCAGGATGGCAGCGCGACACGCACCCATCCATGAAAACACATTCCCATTGCCGGACGAAGCATCCGCTTCATCTCGCCGGCCTCGCCGCCGTGCTTCTCACCCTCCCCGCGCCCGCTCATGCCCAGGCGGAAGGCACCGTCCGCGTCTGGACGGAGTCCGCCCCGACTCCCGCCGGCCCGTGGTCGAACATGAACCCGTATGACACGCCGCTCGACAGCGCCGGCGCCATGCTCGTGCCCACGCTGGGCGGCAGACGCTTCTTCCGCACCCAGCTTGCCAATGTGGCAAACGATGTGCGCGCCGAAGTGGAGGTCGGCACCCTGCCCGCGGAGATCACCGCCCTGGCAGGGGAAGTCCTGGAGATCAACCGCGCCCGCTCCGCCGACCCGGAGTCATGGCCGGAGGACGCCATGCTTTCCCCCGTGGCCATCCCCGTCTTTGACGGCGCGCAGACGCAGCGGCACACCGCCGCTTTCATCGAGTTCAAGGTCACGCGCCCGCGCGTCATCACCCCGGCCCCGGCGCCATTGGTCCTGTTCCAGGCGGATGACGCGCCGCCGGAGGACTTGGGCTTCATTCTGGTCTCCCTCTCCGAGGACGAGGTCCCCGTGCCGCAGTTCGCCACCCAAGGTCCAACGCCCTCTGAAAGTCTCGCCGCGTTCGCCCGCACGCCGAACTTCCGCATGGTGCGCTTTGGCGGTGATTTCTGGGCCGCCGAGGATGCCGCAGGCGCGCTGCTCGCCAACCTGGGCGCGCACCCCTGGAGGCCCGACCCCGCGATGGCCGCGCGCGCGAGTGGCGACATGATTTGGGAGGGCGATGACGACCTGGGCCACCAGGCCGATCCGCCGGACCCCGAATACGCGCACAACGGCGACTATGAGAGCTATGCGGCATTCAAAACCGATTTTCAGACCAACCCGGTGTTCATCAAGCTGCGCGAGCGCCGCGCCCTGCGCGCCCGCGGCCAGTGGCAGACCGCGCGCGGCGAGGCGCCGCCCGTGGTCCAACTGCCGCCGGGAGAAAGCGCCCCGCTGCTGCCGGGGGCGCCAGTCAGCCTGCTGCACTTCGACACGGAAACCGAGGCGCGCATCGCCGATGTGAGCGCGCCCGCCGAAGGCGGTGTGGTCATCCAGGCCGTGGCCGAAGGGGAGGGCATCCTGGAGGTGCTCTCGGAGGGGGAATTGTTCCGCTTTGTCATCCAGATCGGCGCAGCCGCCGCGCCGGATGCCGCGTCTGACAGCGAGCCCTTCGTGCCCGGCTGGCACCGGACGTATGAGAAATTCGTTGGCGGCTACGCCAACCAGCCGAAATACGCGCAGATGCGGGACTCCACCTGGGACGGTCCCATCGGATGCGGCGCCAATGCCTGGGCCACCCTGCTGGCCTGGTGGGAGCGCGAGCGCTCGAACCACCTGGCCTTCGGCTCCAACTTCTGGATTGACGCCCCCGCCGAGTACACCAAGGAACTTCCCAAAAACCGCCTCAAGCCCGTGGTCAAAGCCCTGCGCGACGCGGCAGGCGGCATTTACAGTCCCGCCAACGACAGCTTCGCCACCGAGCCCTGGAACATGCACAAAGGGCCGAAAAGCGTCACCTATGCTTATGCGCTCCCCGGCTGGCTCTCCCGCTCTTGGAAGATGCGCTGGGCGGACTTCGCCCAGACCCTCGGCGGCGGCGCGCCCGAGGTGCGGGACGCCGTCAAAGCCAACTACTGCGCCGTGGTCGGCCTCGGCAACATGTGGCACTACGCCGTGGCCTACGGCTACACGGTGGACTCCTTCAAGCTCGCCAAAGACGGCCCCGCCATCGCCATGCGCCGCTGGCTGCGCTGCAACATGTGCTGGGGGCCGGGAGACGGAAACGCCCACTGGCGCGACTACTACGACGTGTTCTTCACCTCCCGCTTCAAGCTCAAGGTCAACGCCTCCGCCCCCGCATTACAGCCCACGCCCGCCAACTGGTGAACCCCGCCTCATTGGCAAACCCGCGCGCTTTTTTCTCACATGATGAACACACTCTGCCAGCAGCATCGAACCCGCCTGCTCCAGCGCGCCCTCCGCCTCGGCTGCCCGGCCGCCGATGCCGAGGACGCCGTGCAGGAGGTCTTCCGCCAGCTCATCCACCGGCATGGCTGGGGCCGATTTCTGGATTTGCCGCCCGCGCACCAGCATGCCCGTCTGGATCTCATGCTCCGCCATCATTTGAGCAACCACCGGCGCGACTTGCTCCGGGCAAAACGCGGCGGCGGGCACGAGTTCGTGCCGCTGCATGAGGCGGATGAATCGCGGGACATCCCCTGGCACCTCACCCCGGACATCGAGATGGAGCGCGCCTGCCTGCGCGGAACGCTCGCCGGGGCGCTGGAAAAGCTGCGCCATCAGGCTTGTCCGCGTGACTGGTCGGTGCTCAACGCCTGGATCAACGGCTCCGACAGCGCGGACTCCGCGCATCCGCGCCGCTCTTCCGGCGCGTTGCGCACGGCTTTGCACCGCATGAAAGCCAGGCTGCGCGCGCTGCTCCTGCGCGAGGCCGGGCTGGAGATGCTGGCCCATTACGGCATCAAGGTTTGAAGCCGCCCTGTCGTGGATTTCCGATGGCATTCCCGCCGTCCTGGCTTAAACAGCCACGCAACACTCCATGAACATCTCCCGGGTTCTTGTCCTCCCCCTTCTGGCCGTCTTCTCGGTCCTGGCCCTCTCCCAATGCATGACGCCGAAGTACCGCGAGGTGCGCAGGCAGGCTCCCGGCGGCGGCTGGTATGTGCAGCGCGTCCCGATCAACCCCGGTGAGAAGATCGAGAGAGTGAAGCGGCCCAAACCGCCCAAGGCCCCAAGGCCGCCCAAGGAGGAAAAGCCCGCTCCCTTGGTGGAAGTTAAGCCACCCCCCGCCGCGACCGCGGAGTCCCCCGCCCCGCCCCCGCCGCCCGCCGAGATCGAGAAGCCCGCACCCTCCATGGGCGCGCTCGTGCAGGAAGGTCATACACACATCTTCGGCATGGGCAGCCTGTTCTTCGGCGTCGTCGTCGCCGCGCTCTTCCTCGCCCTCCCCGAGGGGCTGAAGGCGCTGCTCGTGGCGCTCCCCTTCGGCGCGATCGTGCTCGACCACCTCGGCTTCCTCGCGACCCGCTTCTGGGGACCGAAGTGGGTCTTCATGGTCATGGCCGCCGGCTCGCTCATGGCCCTCTCGCACCTCGTCATCACCGCGCTCAGCCTGTTCCAGATGTGGATCCGCAAGCCCTCCGCCAAGTAACCACGGCACGAGAACCCCAACCCCCAGGGTGACGCATGAAACGCCTGTTTTTCGCCCTCTTCGCGCTCCTCCTCGCCGCACCGCCCGCCGCGCGCGCGGAGAAGATCGCCGAGACCAAGGACGTCCTGAAGAAGGCCCTCGCCGGCACCGCGAAGCAGACCAAGTCGAAGGTCGCGCCCACGCCCGAGGAGGCCAAGCTGCTGAAGGAGAAGTGGGACGTCTCCGACGGCGAGACCACGTTCTACCTGGGCAAGGACGAAGCCGGCGCGAACGCCCGCATCGTCTTGATCATCGC
>ERZ761607.354-NODE-354-length-86319-cov-403.539530_pt1 | contig 86319 bp, 83 predicted proteins | sample MGYA00511164_ERZ761607 | MGnify/ENA primary metagenome ERZ761607 (study PRJEB28899, sample SAMN02445080) | bioreactor sludge metagenome | biome: EBPR sludge | place: Australia: Brisbane, Thorneside Wastewater Treatment Plant | collected 2011-06-22 ...
CGGGAATGAAGGTCTGGTCGGAGATCGGCGGGCGCACGTAGCCACCCTCGTCCTGACGCGGCGGCAGGACGATCGGCTGTGGCGTCAGGTCCTCGTAGTCGATCATGTTCAGCAGGTGCGTGATCACGTTCAGGCGGGCGCGCATCTTGTCGTCGCCGTTGACGACGAACCACGGCGCCTGCTTCATGTCGGTGTGCGCAAACATCGCGTCCTTCGCCTTCGAGTACTCGACCCAGCGGGCACGCGACTGCAGATCCATGGGGCTCAGCTTCCAGTGCTTTTCGGGATGGAAGATGCGCTTCTGGAATCGGCGCTCCTGTTCCTCGTTGCTGACCGAGAACCAGTACTTGATCAGGATGATGCCGCTGCGCACCAGCATTCTTTCGAATTCCGGGCAGGTGCGGAGGAACTCGCGGTACTCCTCTTCAGTGCAGAAGCCCATGACGCGCTCGACGCCGGCCCGGTTGTACCAGCTGCGGTCGAAGAGGACCATCTCGCCGCCGGCCGGAAGGTGCTGCACGTAACGCTGGAAATACCACTGCGTCGCTTCCCGGTCGGTCGGCGCCGGCAGTGCCGCGACGCGCGTGACGCGCGGGCTCAGACTCTCGGTGATGCGCTTGATGCAGCCTCCCTTGCCGGCGGCGTCGCGGCCTTCGAAGATCACCACGACCTTGAGCTTCTTGAACTTGATCCACTCCTGCAGCTTGACGAGCTCGATCTGCAGCTTGGAGAGCGCTTTTTCGTAGTTCTTGGTGTCCATTCTCGGCTTGCGTACCGGCGCGACCTCGCCGAGGCCGACGGCTGGCGTCGTTGCCGGAGCGGTCTCGGCAGTGGTTTTCGCCTTGCTCGTCTTGGGGCTCTTCTCCTTCGCCGGCTTTGCCTCCACTTTCTGGGCGTCGGCCTTGGCTGCGCGTGTCGGGGCCTTGCCGGCGGCCTTGACCGGCGCCGCCGTGGCGGGCTCTGCCGGTTCCTGGCTGCTGCTCTCGCCCGCGGCAGGGCTTTCTGTACCGCTCACCGCTTCTTCGTTGCTGGGTTTCAGTTCACTCATTGACGCCTCCTCCATGTGGCTGACTGCAATCGTGCAGTGTAGGCATGCTGGCCTGCAGCTTTGCGCTCGAACGCTTCGAGCACGCAATTATCTTACATTTTCCCGCAGAATTGAATGATTTTCTGCACGAAACGTGCAGCGTGCCGATCACGCTCCCGGTCCGCTGCCGGAATGCCTGCGTCGCCGGCCGCCGCGACTACGCCGGACGCCCGACAACGGCGGCGGCACCTGTGGTCCGAAGATCGGCTTCTGCTGCCCCGTCTGGCTGCCTGCCGAGGAAGCGGCTGACGACTTCCTGGAAGCGGCGGAGGTCGAGTGGCTTGCTGAGGCAGTCGGCAAAGCCGGTGGCCTCGCCGTGGTCGCCGTCGCGCCGCATGGCGTCGGAGTCGGAAGTGACGGCGACCACCGGTACCGCTGCGGTCGGCGCGTTTTCCCGCAGCCGGCGCAGGGTCGCGAAACCATCCTCGCCCGGCAGATTGATGTCGAGAAGGACCAGATCCGGGGGCGTCGCGCAGGCCAGCGCGAGGCCAACCTCGCCGCTGCCGGCGTCGACCAGTTCGACGTCGGAGCGGCCGCCGAGGAGCTTGCGCACGAGTTTCAGGTTCGCAGGGTTGTCGTCGATGTGCAGCACCCGGCGCCGCTTTCTGCTGCCGATGGCGAGGGCGGCGGTGGCGGCAGCGACGGCCGGCGGCATGCCCGTGTCCCCGGCCTCCGCCGCGGCAGTTGCGGCGGCCACTCGTGCCAGCGGCAGGTCGAAGCTGAACGTGCTGCCGACGCCGATGCGCGAGTCGACGCGGATGCTGCCAGCCATCATTTCGACCAGACGTTTGCTCAGCGCCAGCCCGACGCCACTGCCTTCGATGCCCTCATAGGAAGATTCCAGTCGCTCGAAAGGCTGAAACAGACGCGGCAGGTGTTCGCTGGCGATGCCGCGGCCGCTGTCGGTGACGGCGACCCGCAGCCGTTCGCCTTCGCGTGTGCTGCCGAGGCGGACCGTGCCGTGCTCGCGGTTGTACTTGATGGCGTTCGAGAGCAGGTTGAGGATCACCTGCTTGAGGCGTGTCGGATCGGCCTGCAGCACGCTGTCGTCGATGGCCGCGTCGATACCGATGCCGCGCGCCTCGGCCAGCGGCCGCAGGAGCGCAACACACTCGGCGACGACGGACGACAGCGGCACCGCGTCGAGGCTCAGTTCGATGCGTCCACTCTCGATGCGTGCGAGGTCGAGGACTTCGTTGACCTGCTCGAGCAGGTGGCGGCCGGCACGGAGAATCTCCTGCACGTTGTCGGCCTGTTGTGCCGAAAGGGGCGCGTCGCCAGGCAGCGCAAGCAACTGGCCGAAGCCGAGAATGGCGTTGAGTGGCGTGCGCAGTTCGTGGCTCATGCGCGAGAGAAACTCCGTTTTCGCGGCGTTCGCCGCTTGCGCGTCGGCGATCGCGGTCCGCGCCTGCGTGAGCGCAGCGGTGCGTTCATCGACCAGGACCTCGAGATGTTCGCCGTATTCGGCGAGTTGTTGCTCGGCCCGCTTGCGGTCGCTGATGTCGATCGCCGTCGCGAGGATACGTTCGACACCACCGATGCTGACGCGGCTGAGAGTGACCTGCTCCCAGAACAACTCGCCGTCGCGCCGCCGGTTGCGCCACTCGAACTGCTGTTTGCCGTGCGCGGCGGCCTTCCTGATCCAGCTCAGCGCTTCGGCGAAGGAGTAGGGGGCGGCGAGCCAGAAGTCCGACGCTTGCAACTCCTGCAGGGATCTGAGGCCGTAGGCTTTCCAGGCGGTCGCATTGGCGTCGATGATCTCGCCGCTTTCCCGGTCATGGACGAGGATCGAAACCGGTGAATTGGCAAACAGGGCCCGGAACTGCTGTTCACTCGCGCGCAACTCGGCCTCGGTCCGCTTCTGCCGCGTCACGTCGTGAAAGCACCAGACGCGACCGACGATCTGCTCGCCGATTCGTTGCGGCTGCGAGTAGCGCTCGAAAACCCGGCCGTCGGCGAGTTCGATCTGGTCGAGGCTGCCGGCAGCCGGGTCCGGATGCGGCCCGATGACCTCCGTCAGGGCGTGTCCAGAGCGTGCGAGCTGGGCCAGTGCCTGCCCGACGACAGCTTCCTCAGCGCCGGCGGCGGCGACCGCAGGCGCTTGCCAGATGTCGATAAAGGCCCGATTCCATTTCGCCGCCTTGCCGTTCCGGTCGACGACCAGAATGCCGTCGGTGGTCGAGTCGAGGGTCGCGTCCAGCAGCGAGAAGGACGCGCGCAGAGCCTGTTCCGCCAGCTTGGCCTCGGTGATGTCGGGTGCGACGCCGATGAAATGCGTGATCCTGCCTTGATCGTCGACGACCGGCGAGATCGCCAGTGCCTCCCAGTACAGCTCGCCACTCTTCTTGCGGTTCTGCAGTTCCCCGCGCCAGACGGCGCCGCGGGAAATCGTCTCCCACAGCTCCTCGTACGTCTGCTGCGGGTTGAGTCCCGACTTGAGGATGCGCGGATTGATGCCGATGACTTCCTCTCTCGAGTAGCCGGTGATCTGCTCGAAGGCGGGATTGGCGGCCAGGATCTCGCCCGACGCCGTGGTGATCAGGATTGACGCAGCGCTCGCCTCGAAGACGCTCGCCACCAGTCGGCGCTCGCGCTCGAGTTCGACTTGCTGGGCGGCGATCCGCTGCTGTCGGCGCCACAGGGCTATTGCCGCGCAGCTCAGTGCCAGCATGATCGGCACGACGATGCCGGTCAGCCGGCGCGCTTCGCTTTGCCAGGTTGCCAGCACGTGTTCGCGGTCGAGATGCACGGCGACGACGACCGGGAACTGCCTCGACGCACGGTAGGCAGTCAGGGCTTCCCGGCCGTCGCCGAGCACCTGTACGAGCTCGCCATGTTCCAGGCTGCGCAGCCGTTCACCGACCGCGCCGGCGGCGCCGCCGATGCCGGGCAGCTCCTGCGCCACTGTTGAGGCCAGCAACACGTCGTCGTAGCGCAGCCACTGGATGCGGCCGCTCTCGGCGTCGAGCAACTGCGTGCCGTGATTGATGAAGTAGTCCGGATTGAGGGCTGCCAGCAGCCACAGACCGCCGTCCGCGGACAGACGCCGCAGGACCGGGATGAAGCTCGCATCGGTGGCAGTGACCGGCGACGCCGCGCTGGCTGCGGAGCCGCCTGCGAAGTCGCGACCGCGCCAGGGGCGACCGACGCGCAGGATCTCCGCGCTCGCCACTGCCGCCGGAAAGAAGCCTCCCCGCTCGACGGTGACGCCGAGGTTTTCCGGGTTGGAGCTGGCGATGATGCGCCCGCTTGCGTCGAGCAGCGAGAGCGAGCGGAGGAACGGGTTGGGCCGCAGTGTGGCAGCCAGACGCCGGCCAGTCTCGACCTCGCCCACCGGGTCGTCGCCCCGTGGCTCGAAACCGCCGGCCATCAGATCGATGACCTGCAGGCTCTGCGTCAGGTGCTCGGCGAAGTTGCGGGCATGCATGCGGGCCGTCTGCACCCCGTTGTCCAGCGTCTCGCCGCGCAGCCGCCAGAGCATGAAGCCGAAGGCCGCCAGCCAGCTCGCCAGCAGGAGGAGCAAGGCGAGGAGGAGGACGGCGCGGCGTTGCGACGGTGGCAGTGGTGGCACGGTGTGGCGTTGCCCTGCGAGAGGTCCGGCGGCGTTCAGCGGGCGAGCATCGGGTCGAGGCCATGACGCCGGACATTGGCCAGCAGGCGACCATCACGCTTCATGTCTGCGAGCACCTTGTCGACGCGGGCATGAAAGCGGTCGTCGCCGGGTGCCATCGCCCACGCATAGGGGGTGACATGGTAGCTTCCCGTGGGCGATATCAGGCGCGCCCAGTCGCTGTTGTCGAGCATCCGCCGGCTGAACGCGTAATCGGTCATGAACACGTCGGCCCGCCCCGACTGCACTTCCTGCTCACGCGCTGCCGGTGTGTCGACGACGCGCAGTTCGGCCGCCATCAGTCGGGTCTTCATGACGGTCTCGTGCAACGTTCCCCTGGCGACCACGACGACTGTCCCCGGCCTGTCAATGTCCGCCCAGGAGTGCACGCGGCGATTGGTCTTCGTCGTGATGGCGTAGATGTCGCTGGCGAGATGCGGCTGGGTGAAGCGCAGTTTCTCCTGCCGTTGCGGCGTGATGCCGATGGCGAACATGGCGATGTCGCAGCGGTCGGCGGTGAGGTCCGTGACCAGGCGGGCGAAGGAGCTGTCGATGAACTGCGCCTCGACGCCGAGCTCCCGGGCGAGTTCGCGCGCGTTGTCGATGTCGACTCCGGCGAGTTCCTGGGTCTTCGGGTTGCGGAACGATATCCCGTAGTAGTCCGGCCAGATGCAGACGCGCAACTGCCTGCTGGCGGCGATGCGCGTCAGGCGGTCCGGCGCCTCGGCGGCGACGACAGGCTGTACCAGGCAGAGGATGGCGAGGAAGCGGCAGAATGTCTCTTTCATCGGTGGCCTTGGCTGCGGTCAGTCATGCGGTTCCTGGTGCTGGTCGCGGATGGCGAGGATCTGCGGCAGTTGCTGCTGGAAGGAGTGCACGACCTCCGGGTCGAAATGCCTGCCGGCGTTGTCAAGGACATGGCTCACTGCTTCGCCGACTGTCCACGCCTTCTTGTAGGGGCGGCGCGAGGTCAGCGCGTCGAAGACGTCAGCGACAGCGACGATGCGCCCGGCCTGCGGGATGGCGAGGCCGGCCAGGCCAGCGGGGTAGCCGCTGCCGTCCCACTTCTCGTGGTGGGTCAGCGCGATCGACCGGGCGAGGCGGAGCAACTCGGAATCGTCGCCGGCGAGAATGCTTGCGCCGATCTCGGGATGCGTGCGAATGATCGCCGTTTCGTCTGCATCGAGCCTGCCCGGCTTGAGCAGCACGGCATCAGGGATGCCGATCTTGCCGATATCGTGCATCGGGCTGGCGTTGAGCATCAGATCGCACGCCGCATCGCTCCAGCCGAGGTGGCGGGCGAGCAGGGCCGAGTACTCGCTCATGCGCAGGATATGGTAGCCGGTCTCGTTGTCGCGGTATTCCGCCGCGCGACCCAGGCGCCGCACCACTTGCAGTCGGGTCTGGTTCAGTTCTTCGGTGCGGCTACGCACCATTTCCTCGAGCAGGCCCTTCTGATCGTGCAGCATGCGGTGCGCCAGGTGCGCGTCGAGCAGGTTGTTGACCCGCATCAGCAGTTCGGCCATGTCGAAGGGCTTGCCGATGAAATCGCGCGCACCGGCAGCGAGCGCCTTGAGCAGGGCCTCGCGCCCGTGCTGGGCGGTGAGGATGACGACCGGCGGCAGCAGCGGATCGTTCAAGGCCTTGAGCTGAGCCATCACCTGATAGCCGTCGAGGTGTGGCATGTTGATGTCGAGCAGGATCAGGTCGGGGCGCGCCGCGCGATAGCGATCGAGTACCTGGCGCGGATCCTGGATCGCCACCAGATGCTGATAGTTCCGGCTGCCCAGCATCTTGCCCAGCAGCTTCAGATTGGCCGGCTCGTCGTCGACCAAGAAGATGCGGGCCTGGCGGCGCAATGGGTCGTTCATGCTCTCTCCTTCCGACTACCTGCGGGCGCGCCTGTGCCAGCTCGAGGGTTGCGTACCTGTCTGCGGTCCGTTCGGTCGGCGTCCGGCCCGACTGCGTCTGCCGGCACTGCAGCGGCATCCGGCGCGGGGTTCGCCAGCGGCAGATCCAGACTGAAGGTGCTGCCGACATCAACCTGACTGTCAACACGGATTATGCCACCCATCGCTTCGACCAGTCGTTGCGTCAGCGCCAGCCCGACGCCTGTGCCCTCGATCCCGTCGTACGCCGACGCCAGTCGCTCGAAAGGCTGGAACAGCCGCTGCAGGTGCTCGCTGTCGATGCCGCGGCCGCTGTCACTGACGGCGAGTCGCAGCCGCTCGCCGTGCCGCGTGCCGACAACCCGGATCGTGCCCTGCTCGCGGTTGAACTTGATGGCGTTGGAGAGCAGATTGAGGAGCACCTGTTTCAGGCGCGTGGCATCGGCGTGCAGAGGAGCGTCGTCGATGTCGGCTTCGATGCCGATGCCGCGCGCCTCGGCGAGCGGCCGGACGAGCGCAACGCATTCGCCGACGACGGCAGCGAGGGGTACTGCCTCGAGCTTCAGCTCGATGCGCCCGCTTTCGACGCGCGCCAGGTCGAGCACTTCGTTGACCTGCCCGAGGAGGTGGCGGCCGGCTCGCAGAATTTCCTGCACGTTGTCGGCCTGCTCTGCCGACAGCGGTGCGTCGCCAGGCATCGCCAGCAACTGGCCGAAGCCGAGAATGGCGTTGAGGGGCGTTCGCAGTTCGTGGCTCATGCGCGACAGGAACTCCGTCTTCGCGGCATTGGCGGCTTCCGCCGCTTCCTTGGCCCGGGCCAGCGCCGCTGTTCGCGCCGCGACCAGGGCCTCGAGATGGTGGCGGTGCTGTTCGAGTTCGCCCTCCACCCGCTTGCGCTCGGAGATGTCCTGACAGAAGTCGATATAGCCGATGAAATCGCCGGTACGGTCAAAGCGCGGGGTGCCGGCATCCTCGATCCAGCGGTACTCGCCATCGCTGGCGCGCAGGCGATACGCCATCCGGAACGGCTGCCGGCGGTCGAAATGGCTGTCGTAGGTGCGCCGGCAGTGCTCGAGGTCCTCCGGATGAATGCCTGCGGCCCAGCCCGCGGCAAGCTGCCGTGCCAGCGACTGGCCGGTGAAACGCAGCCACGGTTCGTTGAAGTAGGTGGCGAAGCGGTCCGTGCCGGAGGTCCAGATCAGCGCCGAGCCGCCGTCGGCGAGTGTGCGGTAGTGCTGCTCGCTTTCCTTCAGCGCCGCCTCGCGCTCTGCCAGCGACTCGAGCAGCAGGTTGAAGCTGCGGATCAGTTGCCCGACTTCGTCGTCCGCGGCTGTCGGTAGGGGTTGCAGCAGCGGGCCGCCGGCATGCGACATGTCGGCGAGCAGTGTCGACGCGGCGAGCATCGGCGCGAACTGCTGGCGCAGCATGCGACTGAGCAACCACCAGCCAACCGTGCCGACGAGCAGACTGAGAACCACTGCCGCCAGCAATACCCGTTCCTGCATCGCGGCGATGGGCTCGAAGGCCTCCGCCGTTGGCAGCACGCTGACGAGAAGCCAGCCAGCGACCGCAACTCCCTTGGCTGCCGCGAGTTCCTCGACGCCACGCGAGTTCACGGCGACGCCGTAACCCTCGTAGCCGCCGACGAAGCGGTCGTGGTTGCGGTTGGCCCCGGGGACCGGCATCGGCGACATGGCGCGCGACTTGTCCGTTCCGGTGACGATCAGACCATGCTGCGGAGCGATGACCAGATAACCGCCGGTCCTGCCGTAGCGCTGGTCGACGAGGCGGTCGAAGAAACCCGCCTGACCGAGATCGATGACCCCGGTCACGGCGCCGATGACTTGCCCGGCCGGGTTGCGAATGGGCGCCGCCAGAGCGATGGCAGGCGACTTGAGCGTCCTGCTGATGACCGGCCGGCCAATGTTGCCACGGCCTTGCTTGAGGGCGGCGATCATGTAGTCGCGGTCGGCGTAGCTGCTGCCGATCTGCTCCGGTAGGTAGGGAACGCTGGCGAGCGTCAGGGCATTGACGTCGCGGATTCGCGTGCCGCCATTGAACAGCTTCTGCAACGTCGAGTGCTGTTCGAGAAAGCGCTGCAGTGCGGCCCGGTTGTCGAGCAGGGCCGGGGAAATTTCGCCGGCCACCAGCGCCAGGGCCTGCAGCCGGCTGTCGAGTTCGGCATTGAGCTGGGCGGCAATGATCGAGGTCGTCGAGAACTGCTGCTCGCCGAGGAGATGCGTCATGTCCTGACGCAGGCTGCGCGTCGCGTATAGCGTCAGCGACCAGATCGCGAGCAGGAACACGGCCAGCGTCATGGCGGTGATGCGCGTCTTCAACGACCAGCTGGAAGGCCGCGCGGCGGCCGTCCAGCTGGTCGTCCGGGGGTTTCCCAAGCTCACTCCGATCGCGGCGATCGTTGATTCTCCAGTGCCTCATCGACGACGCGCAGGAAGGCGGCGACGTCGATCGGCTTCGTGATGTAGTCGAGAAAGCCAGCCGCGCGGCCCCGCTCGATGTCGCGTGCGAGGGCATTGGCGGTGATCGCGACGACCGGCGTGCGACGGGTGAGCGGTTCGCGCTGCAACACGGCGAGCACCTCGTAGCCGTCCATTCCCGGCATGTTTATGTCGAGCAGGATGAGATGCGGACGGTGCGCGAGTGCCAGCTCGATTCCCAGTTGCGGGGCATGCGCCGTGAGCAGGCAAAGATTGCCGCGGCGCCCGAGGATCTGTGCCATCAGCTTGAGGTTCGAGGGGTTGTCGTCGATGCACAGGACGCGCTGCCCGTCGCCGGTCGTCTGCTTCTCCTCATGCGGGCCGTCGCTCGGGGCCGTGCTGTCGCCGTCGCCGATGACGGTTCCGGCGGGCAGCTCGATCCAGAAGCGGCTACCGACGCCGGCTTCGCTCGCGGCAGCAATCTCGCCACCCATCAGCTCGACCAGGCGCTTGGTGATGGTCAGTCCGATGCCGGTCCCTTCGATCTCGCTGTTCTCGGCCTGCAGGCGGGTGAACGGTTGAAAGACCTCGCTCAGGCGTTCGGGAGCAATGCCGATGCCGGTGTCGGCGACGCAGATGCGCTGGCGAAGCCCGGCCGCCGTGAGCTGCTGTTCGACCTCAAGCTGAATGCTGCCGCGCTCGCGGTTGTACTTGACGGCGTTCGACAGCAGGTTGAGGAGCGCCTGCTTGAGGCGGGTGCGGTCGGCATGCACGGTCGCGCCGGCAGGAACGACCGTGCTCAGCGTGATGGCGAGTGGTGCCGCCAGCGGTTCGATGAGGTGCCGGCAGTCATCGACGACGGCAGCGATGTCGGTCGTCTCGAGCGAGAGTTCGATGCGTCCCGATTCGATACGGGCGAGATCGAGGACCTCGTTGATGAGGTCGAGGAGGTGACGGCTCGCCTTGAGGATCTCATGGATGCTGTCCTGCTGGTCGGCGCTCAGTTCACCATCGTACTCGAGCATCTGGGCGAAGCCGATGATGGCGTTCATCGGCGTCCGCAGTTCGTGACTCATGCTCGAGAGGAACTCCGACTTGGCCCGGTTGGCACGCTCCGCTGCTTCCTTGGCCAACGAGAGTTCCGTGGTTCGCTGCGCGACCAGAGTCTCGAGGTGCGTTCGGTGGCGCTCCAGTTCGGCCTCGACCTCCTTGCGCTCGCCGATGTCGGCACCCGAACTCAGGGTGCCGATGATGTGCCCGGCATCGTCGGTCAGGGCACCGGTTTTCCAGCCGATCAGGCGCAGCGAACCGTCACGGCAGAGGACGCTGTCCTCGGCCGAGAAGCTGGCATCGAGTTCGCCGGCGATGATGCGCCGGAAGGTCGGCAGGCTTCGCTCGGTTCCCTTCGGCTGCGGCAGGCAGGTGCTGAACCAGCAGCGGCCAAGCAGTTCGTTCTCAGCATAGCCGAGCAGATCGCGGCCGGCGCGGTTGATCATCGTCACCCGTCCCTCGGTATCGAGCGCCAGCATCAGGCTCTGCACCGTGTCGAGATAGCGTTGCGCGAGGTCGCGCTGCTGTCGCAGGAGCTGCTCGGCGGCCTTCCGCGCAGTGACGTCGCGCAGCACCAGCAGCAGATGCGCGCCACCACGCGGCGGGTTGACGAAGGTGGTATGCACCTGCAGCGTTCGCCGCTCGCCGTTCCGGCGCCGGATCGTCCATTCCTCGCCACGCAGGTGGTCCCCACGGCGCATCCGCTCGGCACGCTGCAGGGCGTCGTCCTGCCGCTCGCCGTCGACTTGCAGCGCACGTTGCCAGCCAAGCTCATTGACGTCGCTGAGACTGTAGCCGGTCAGCTTCTGCATCGCCGGATTCCAGACGGTGAAGCGAACCTGTGGCGGTTGCGGGATTTCATGGCAGACGGCAATCCCGTCGACCATCGCCTCGATGATGCAGTCGGTGAATGCTGCCTGCTGTTTCAGCGCCGACTCCATGCGCATGCGCTCGGTGACGTCGAGCATGACGCCGACGAGGCCGCCGATGCCGCCATCGGCCCTGTTGAACGTCGCCTTGTTGAAGACGACGTCGCGCAGCGAGCCGTCGGCGTAGCGCACTTCTGCCTGATAGGTCTGTGTTCCGCGCTGCTCGAACAGCGCGCGGTCGGCGGCCAGGTACTTGTCGGCGAGGCTGCTCGGGACGATGTCGTGCACCGAGCAGCCGATGAGGTTGTCGCGCTCGATCCCGATGTACTCTTCGAAGGCGGTGTTGCAGCCCAGATAGCGGCCGTTCTCGTCCTTGAAGAAGACCGGGTTGGGAATCGTGTCGAGCAGCCGGCCGGTGAAACGCAGCTGGTCGGCCAGTCTCTGGCGCTCCAGCGCCAGTTCTTCTTCGGCCCGCTTGCGCTCGGTCACATCGCGCGCCGAATAGAACAGCAGGCGTTGTCCGTCGATCACCACCGGCACGCCACTGACGTCGACGGGGATCAGGCGGCCGTCCCAGTGGCGATAGCGGGTGTGCAGCACACGCCGCTGCGGACTGTCGAGCTCCTGCCGCAGTCTGCTGGGCCCCTCGTCGTCGGCGAAACGTGCATCCCGGCCCGCCATGTTGCTGCCGATCAGTTCCTCTCGCGAGTAGCCGAGCATTGCGCAGAAGGAGTCGCTGACCTCGACGAGGTTGCCGGCGGTATCGAGGACATGGACGCCATCGCTGGCGGAGCGCAGCAAGGCCCGGTTCTTCTCGGATTCATGCCGCAGCTCGGCTTGCGCCCGGCGCAGTTCCGCCACTTCGGCCATCAGGTGCAGGGCGTTGGTGGCCGGCGTCGCATTGATCGACAGGACGATGTCGGCGAACATCCGCGTACCGCGGGCCATCTCCGCACTGGCGTGCGCGCGTGCCGCCTCGCGCGACAGGCCGGCGCGCAGCGCCAGGGTGGTGCAGGCCATGTAACGGTCGCTCTCGAGGATATGCGAGATCAGCCAGCGGGCCAGGAAAGCCAGGGTCTCCTCGGCAGCCCGCTGCCCATCAGGGTGCCCGCGCAGCCGTGACACTTCCTGCTCAAAGCCGGCGTGGATCGCCTGGTGATCGACTTCCGACGGATCGCCGGCGAGGTGCTCGTGCCAGACCGCCTCCTCGGTCCGGAAGTGGTAGACGGCATAGTCGGCGAGTTCATCGAACATCTCCTCGAGTTGCGGGATGTGCGTTCTGAAGGCGACATGGCTGGCGAGGACGTTGATGAGTTGCACCAGTCGGCGGTGCTGTTCGTCGACTTCCGGCAGGCCGGTGTCGAAGCTTTCGTCCCACGGCAGAAAATCGATGGTGTTCATCGGCTCAGTGTGGCTGGGAGTGGTTGCTTGTGGGCGAGGAGGGTCGGCATGCGTCAACCAACGGCAGCCTGCCGGAGAACTTGAGGGTGATCGTCGGCTGTGCAGCCAGCGCCGCTGCCGCCGGCGTCGGCGGTACGGCACGCAGGATCACAGGTCGGCGAACGTTGCGGGGAGGCTCGCGTTGGCGCGGGTATCCGGGACGCATGTACCCGCGGCCCATCGCGGGCCGGTTGCGGCGGGACGGGGACGACCGGGGCGCCGGACGCGGTGCGGCAGTCGGCGATGCCCGCGAACAGGAATCGCCGACTGCGCGCTTGCGTCAGGCGATGCGGGCGAAAGCCTCGACGACCTCGGGTGGTGCCTGCACCAGTTCGATCAGCACGCCTTCGCCGGCGATCGGGAACTCGGCACTGGCTTTCGGGTGCAGGAAGGTGATGTCAAAGCCGGCGGCACCCTTGCGGATTCCGCCCGGAGCGAAGCGGACGCCGTTTGCCGTCAGCCACTCGACTGCTGTCGGCAGATCGTCGATCCACAGCCCGACATGATTGAGCGGCGTGGCATGGACCGCCGGCTTCTTCTCCGGGTCGACCGGCTGCATCAGGTCGACCTCGACCTTGAACGGGCCCTTGCCCATGGCGGCGATGTCTTCATCGACGTTCTCGCGCTCGCTGACGAAGTTGCCGGTGATTTCGAGGCCGAGCATGTCGACCCAGAGCTGGCGGAGTTTCATCTTGTCCGGACCGCCGATGGCGATCTGCTGGATTCCGAGGACCTTGAATGGACGTTGACTCATGTGCTGTACTTTCTCGAGAGAGGAACAGGAAACGCTCCGGCCGTACGGTCTCAGTCACGGGCAGAGCGACGGATGGCTGCAGCGGCGGCTATCTCGCCGCTGCGCGAAAACGCTTCGACGTTGGCTTCGATGGTATCAGGGTCGTAGAGATAATTCACCATGAGGCCATAGGACTGCTTCTGGCCGCGCGCCGAGGTGTCGGCCAGATAGTTGAGGCGCTCGATGCGGGCGCCGTTGCCAAGGTGAAAGCGGGCGACCGGATCGTACGGGCGGCCGCCCTTGGCAGTCGTCATCAGGTAGCGCGCCGCCAACCGCAGCAGCCCATGCTGCAGAGCGCGCGTCAGGCGCGGATCCTGGATCCAGCGGCCGTCGGCGAGCAGACTCTGCAGGTCGCTGGCGCTGGTCGGCGGCAGCGTGTCGGCTGGCAGGTGGCGTCCGATCCGCTCGAGGTCGGCGGGGCCGAACGCTTTCTGCCATTCTTCCGGGTTCTTCTCGGCCCAGCGGCGGAAGGTTGGCAGCGGCGACAGGGTGGCGAAGCTGACCAGCCGCGGATAGTCGCGCTTGAGGTCGTCGACCACCCGCTTGAGCAGGAAGTTGCCGAAGGACACGCCGCGCAGGCCGGCCTGCGTGTTGGAGATCGAGTAGAAGATCGCCGTCGTCGCGCGTTGTGCGTCAAATACCGGCGCGTGCTCGTCGAGCAGGGCCTGCACGTTGTCGGCAAGGCGATCGACGAGCGCCACCTCGACGAAGATCAGTGGCTCCATCGGCATGCGCGGGTGGAAGAAGGCGTAACAGCGCCGGTCGGAATCGAGCCGGTTCTTGAGATCGCTCCACGAACGGATCTCATGCACCGCCTCGTACTCGATCAGTTTTTCCAGCAGTGCTGCCGGCGAGCTCCAGGTGATCCGCTGCAATTCGAGAAAGCCGACGTCGAACCAGGCGCCGAGCCGTGATTCGAGTTCACGATCGAGCGAGCGCAACGCCGGATCCTGCGTCGCGTAGCGCAGCAGGTCGGCGCGCAGGTCGACGAGAAACTTGACGCCCTGCGGCAGCGCGTTGAATTGCGTCAGGATGCGCAGGCGCGTCGAGCGCATGGCATTGCGCAGCGCCGATTCGGCAGCCCACTGCTGGTCGCTGCCGACAGCCGCCTGGTAGCCTGCATGCGCATCGGCGACCTGCTGCGGATCGGGGCCGAATTCGGTGGCGACGAGCCGCAGGAACGTCGCCCGCCCGTCATCGTTGAGATGCTGGTAGGCGCTGGCCAGACGCACGGCGCGTTGCCTGGCCGAGATCTCGCCACCGATGCCGCCGGCGCACTCGTGCAGCAGGGCGCGCACCTGCACCAGTTGCTTGCCCTCGAGGCCGCGTGACGCGCCGGTCTCACCGAGCAGTGTGCGCACACGGCGCAGTCCCCGGACAACAATGCCTTCTGTCATTTCATTCTCCTTGGCCGCGTGGCCCGGCGGCGCAGCAGCGCAGCGGCTCAGGTGCGCCGGCGGCCCGCGGTGACGATGAACATGATGCCGACAGCAATCATCGGCAGCGACAGCCACTGCCCCATGCTGACGGTGTGGGAAAAGCCGAAGATTCCTGCGTCCGGCGAGCGGAAATACTCGGCGATCCAGCGCAGGATTCCGTAACCGACGAGAAAGGCGCCCGAAACGGCGCCGCGTGGTCGTTCGGTGCGGGCGTACAGCCAGAGCACGACGAACAGCACGAGGCCTTCGAGCCCGGCCTGATAGAGCTGTGAGGGATGGCGCGGCAATTCGTCCACCGCCGGGAAAACCATTGCCCAGGGCAGCGAGGGGTCAGCGGCACGGCCCCACAACTCGCCGTTGATGAAGTTGCCGACGCGTCCGGCGGCGAGTCCGAGCGGCACCAGTGGGGCGATGAAGTCGGTGATCTCGAGCCAGCGGCGACCACTTCTGTGCGCGTAGAGCGCCATTGCCAGCAGCACGCCAAGCAGACCGCCATGAAAGGACATGCCGCCACGCCAGACCGCCAGGATCTGCAGCGGCTCGCTCAGGTAGTAGCCGGGCTCGTAGAACAGGACCTGCCCGAGACGGCCGCCGACGATCACGCCGAGAACCCCATAGAACAGCAGGTCGTCGAGTTGCTGCGCGGTCCAGCCCGAACGGGCGAACTGTGGCTGGTGCTGCAGCCGGTACTTGCCGAGCCACCAGAACTGGAGAAAGGCGAGCAGATACATCAGCCCGTACCAGTGCACACTCAGCGGGCCGAGCGACACGGCGACTGGGTCGAACTGCGGATGGATCAACACGATGCCAACACCCCGGGGCCTTTCGGATAGAATCAGCATTATAGCCCGTCGCTTCGAGGCGGGTTCCCGAATGGAGATCCGCGATGCCACACTATCGTTCCCGCACCTCGACGCACGGCCGCAACATGGCCGGCGCGCGCGCCCTCTGGCGTGCCACCGGCATGGTCGATGGCGATTTCGGAAAGCCGATCATCGCCGTCGTCAACTCCTTCACGCAGTTCGTTCCGGGGCATGTACACCTCAAGGATCTCGGGCAGCTGGTCGCACGCGAGATCGAGGCCGCCGGCGGCGTGGCGAAGGAATTCAATACCATAGCGATTGACGACGGCATCGCCATGGGGCACGACGGCATGCTCTACTCGCTGCCCTCACGTGACCTGATCGCCGACTCGGTCGAGTACATGGTCAATGCCCACTGCGCCGACGCCATGGTGTGCATCTCGAACTGCGACAAGATCACTCCCGGCATGCTGATGGCGGCGATGCGCGTGAACATCCCGACGATCTTCGTCTCCGGTGGCCCGATGGAGGCAGGCAAGGTGCAATGGGGCGGCAAGGTGGTGGCGATCGACCTCGTCGACGCGATGGTCAAGGGCGGCGACAGCAACTGCTCCGACGCCGAGGTCGAGGCCTTCGAGCGCTCGGCATGCCCGACCTGCGGTTCCTGTTCGGGCATGTTCACCGCCAACTCGATGAACTGCCTCACCGAGGCGCTTGGTTTCTCGCTGCCCGGCAACGGTAGCCTGCTGGCCACCCATGCCGATCGTCGCGGGCTGTTTCTCCAGGCCGGTCGGCAGATCGTCGAGCTCTGCCGGCGTTACTACGAGCACGACGACGCTTCGGTCCTGCCACGCTCGATCGGCAACTTCGCCGCTTTCGAAAACGCCATGGCGCTTGACGTGTCGATGGGCGGCTCGACGAACACCGTGCTGCACATTCTCGCCGCGGCGCAGGAAGGTGGCATCGACTTCACGATGGACGACATCGACCGCATCTCGCGCCGGGTACCCTGTCTGGCCAAGGTGGCACCGGCGACGCCGGACTACCACATGGAGGACGTGCACCGTGCCGGCGGCATCTTCGCGATTCTCGGCGAGCTCGATCGCGCTGGCCTGATCCACCGGGAAGTGCCGACGGTGCATGCGGCGACGCTCGGCGAAGCGATCGATCGCTGGGACGTACTGCGCGCGCGGGAGGCGGCGGTGAACGAGTTCTACCGGGCGGCGCCGGGCGGCATTCCGACGCAGACGGCGTTCTCGCAGAACCGTCGTTACCCTGAACTCGACCTCGACCGCGCTGGCGGCTGCATCCGCAACCGCGCCAACGCCTATTCGGAGGATGGCGGCCTCGCCGTTCTCTACGGCAATATCGCCAGCGACGGCTGCATCGTCAAGACTGCCGGTGTGGACGCCAGCATCTGGGTGTTCAGCGGGCGGGCGCGCGTCTTCGAAAGCCAGGACGACGCGGTGCAGGCGATCCTCGGTGATCAGGTGCAGGCGGGAGAGGTGGTGGTGATTCGCTACGAAGGGCCGAAGGGCGGCCCGGGCATGCAGGAAATGCTCTACCCGACGTCCTACCTCAAGTCGAAGGGGCTGGGCAAGTCCTGCGCCCTGCTGACCGACGGCCGCTTTTCCGGCGGCACCTCGGGCCTGTCGATCGGGCATGTCTCGCCGGAGGCGGCCGAGGGGGGGGCGATCGGCCTCGTCGAAGAGGGTGACCTGATCGAGATCGACATTCCCGGACGTCGCATCCATCTCGCCATCGCTGACGCCGAGTTGGTGAGGCGACGGGCGGCGATGGATGCCCGCGGCGACTCCGCCTGGCAACCGGCGGCTGCCCGCGCGCGCTTCGTTTCGCGTGCGCTGCAGGCCTACGCGCTGATGGCCACCTCGGCGGCAACCGGCGCCGTGCGCGATCTCAGCCGGCTGCGCGGCGCCTGACGACGGGCCCCCGGGATGCCGTGGTCGCCCGGGGGGTCGCCGCGATCGCTCATGCCGGCGCGGTCAACGCGAGGCAGCGAGGCGCGTTGCTTGGTACAGGTCCGCAGCGCGCTGCCCCGGCATCGGTCTCGGCCGGGTCGCGAGGCTTTGCAAGCGGGGCAAACTGAAATAATATCGGAGCGTGTCAAACCCTTTACCTGAACGGAGTGTGAGCATGAAAGCGATTTACGCGTGCCTGCTGGCGGCTGCTGGTGTGATGTCTGCTGGTGCTGTCCAGGCGGATGAGGCCCTGGCCAAGTCCAAGAACTGCCTGTCGTGTCACCAGGTGGACAAGAAGGTGGTTGGTCCGTCGTACAAGGATGTGGCCAAGAAGTACACGGCGAAGGATGAAGCCATGCTCGCCGAGAAGGTGATCAAGGGCGGCAAGGGGGTCTGGGGTCCGGTGCCGATGCCGCCGAATCCGTCCGTCACCCCCGCCGAAGCCAACAAGCTCGTCAAGTGGATTCTCAGCCTGAAGTGAGGCCTGAGGCAGCAGGAGAACCGGCCCGGCGCCGGTTTTTCGTTTCTGCAGCGCCAATGACGGGCGACACACCGTTGCTGGCAGCGATATGCCGGTTGACAAGTTCCTGATGGGCTTGGACAATCGCGCGTTTGCTGGCCCCGTAAGAAGACCATACTGGAGATGAACCCATGAAAGACGCACGCATTCCTGGTGTACTGATAGTTCTGGCCGCCTCTGTGGCGATGATCGGCTGCGGGAAGAAGGAGGAACCCAAGGCCGCTGCTCCCGCACCCGCCGCTGCACCGGCACCGGCGCCGAAGCCGGAAATCGTCGTCAAGATCGGCCACGTCGCCCCGCTGACCGGGCCGATCGCCCACCTTGGCAAGGACAACGAGAACGGTGCCCGTCTGGCCGTTGACGATGCCAACGCCAAGAAGCTCGAGATCGACGGCAAGCTCGTCAAGTTCGAACTGCTCGGCGAGGATGATCAGGCCGATCCGAAGACCGGCACGGTGGTTGCCCAGAAGCTGGTCGACGCGAAAGTCGCCGGTGTCGTCGGGCACCTCAACTCGGGTACGACGATCCCGGCTTCGGCGATCTACAACCAGGCGGGTCTGCCGCAGATTTCACCCTCGGCAACCAATCCCAAGTACACGCAACAGGGATTCAATACGACCTTCCGCGTCATGGCCAACGACATCCAGCAGGGTTCGGTGGTCGGTACCTACGCCGTCAAGGACATGGGTGCGAAGAAGGTTGCGATCATCGACGACCGGACCGCCTATGGCCAGGGCTTGGCCGACGAGGTCGAGAAGGCTGCCAAGGCGGCAGGTGCCACCATCGTCGCGCGCGAGTTCACCACCGACAAGGCGACCGATTTCAAGGCGATCCTGACCAAGATCAAAGCCAAGAATCCTGACGTGATCTTCCTTGGCGGCATGGACGCGATCGGCGGCCCGATGCTCAAGCAGATCAAGGAACTCGGTATCAAGGCGAAGTTCACCACCGGTGACGGCGGTTGCTCGCCGGAACTGATCAAGCTCGCCGCTGCCGCTTCGGAAGGCGTCATCTGCACGCAGGCCGGACTGCCGGTTGACAAGCTGCCGAATGGTCAGAAGTTCGTCGAGGACTTCACGAAGAAGTACGGCCAGATTCAGATCTATTCGCCGTACAGCTACGATGCGGTGATGGTTCTGATTGACGCGATGAAGCGTGCCAATTCCGTCGATCCGGTCAAGTATCTGCCGGAAGTCGGCAAGACCTCGTACGATGGCGTTACCGGCAAGGTTGAGTTCGACGAAAAGGGTGACATCAAGAACGGCGCCATCACCGTCTTCGAGATCAAGGACGGCAAGCTGGTTACCCTGAAGTCCGAGGGTGGCACCGTGGCGGCTGCTCCGGCGCCTGCAGCGGCACCCGCCGCCGCACCCGCCGCCGCACCGGCTGCAGCTCCGGAAGCCAAGAAGTAAGGGCCGCCGGGCAAACCGGCAGAGAGGGAATGGCGAATGCCACTCCCTCTCTGCGTAGCTGTGTCCGCGGTTGCTCGGCGGTCCCGGAAGGAATTCCCGGGTCGCCGGGCTCTGGTTCCATGAGTCGGATACTCCGGTTCGCCCAAAGCGCCTCGTTGCGGAAAGCCTGACCATGGACACTCTACTGCAGCAGCTGATCAACGGCCTGACGCTCGGTGCCGTCTACGCACTCGTCGCGCTCGGTTACACGATGGTATACGGCATCATCGGCCTGATCAACTTTGCCCATGGTGAAGTCGTGATGATCGGCACGATGGTGGCGTTCACCATCATCGTCTCCCTTGCCGGAAGCGGGATGCCGCCGCTGCTGATCCTCTCCGTCGGCCTGCTGATTGCGGTCGTGGCGTGCATGGTCCTTGGTTGGGGCCTCGAACGCGTTGCCTATCGTCCGTTGCGCCATGCACCGCGACTGACGCCGCTGATCACGGCGATAGGCATGTCGATCGTCCTGCAGAACGTTGCGATGATCATCTGGGGCCGCAACTACATCACCTTTCCACCGATGATCGAAAAGCAGATCTACGAGGTCGCTGGCGCCAGCTTCACCAATGTGCAGGTGGCGATCGTCGTCCTCGCGGCGCTGGTGATGATCGGACTGACCTATCTCGTGCAGCGTACCCGCATGGGAATGGCGATGCGGGCGACGGCGCAGAACCAGCACGTCGCGCAGCTGATGGGTGTTGACATCGATCGTGTGATCGCCATGGCCTTCATCATCGGCTCGGCTCTTGGTGCGCTTGCTGGCTGCATGGTCGGTTCGTACTACGAGATCGCGCATTACCAGATGGGTTTCATGTTGGGCCTGAAGGCCTTTACGGCGGCCGTGCTCGGTGGTATCGGCAACATGGCTGGTGCCATGGCGGGCGGCCTGCTGCTCGGAATCATCGAAGCCCTGGGCGCAGGTTACATCGGTGACCTTACCGGCAATTTTCTGGGCAGCCACTACCAGGACATCTTCGCCTTCATGGTGCTCATTGTCGTGTTGATGTTCCGTCCGTCCGGACTCTTTGGCGAGCGTACCGGAGATCGGGCATGAGCGGCCGGTTCGGACGCAGTCCGCGCGGGATGCAACACTGGCTGGGATTTCTTCTTTTGCTGGCGGTCCTGCTGGCCATACCCTTTGTCGCCGCCCTCGGTGGCCAGGCCTGGGTGCGCATCGCCAACTTCGCGATTCTCTATGTCTTCCTGGCGCTTGGTCTGAACATCGTCGTCGGTTATGCCGGTCTGCTCGACCTCGGCTATGTTGCCTTCTACGCCGTGGGGGCTTACTGCTACGCGTTGCTGGCGTCGCCGCATTTCGGCATCCACCTGCCGTTCTGGGTGATTCTGCCTTTCGGGGCGGCAGTTGCCTGCCTCTTCGGCGTCCTGCTGGGGGCGCCGACGCTCAAATTGCGCGGCGACTATCTGGCGATCGTCACGCTCGGCTTCGGTGAGATCATCCGCATCTTCATGAACAACCTCAATGCGCCGATCAACGTCACCAACGGTGCGCAGGGAATCACCCTGATCGACCCGATCCGGATCGGCGATTTCTCCTTCGCCAAGACCAGTACCATCTTCGGCGTGACACTCTCCGGCCCGCAGAAGTACTACTTCCTCCTCGTCGCGCTGGCGGCACTGGTGATCGTCGTGAACATCCGCCTGCAGAATTCGCGTATCGGCAGAGCCTGGCAGGCGATCCGCGAGGACGAGGTGGCAGCCAAGGCCTGCGGCATCAACACCCGAAACATCAAGTTGCTGGCCTTTGCCATGGGTGCCTCGTTCGGTGGCATTGCCGGTGGCGTCTTCGCTGCCATGCAGGGTTTCGTCAGCCCGGAGAGCTTCTCGCTGATGGAATCGATCACTATTCTCGCGATGGTGGTTCTCGGCGGCATGGGACACATTCCCGGCGTGATTCTCGGTGCGATCCTGCTCACCGGGCTCCCGGAAGCCTTGCGCTACGGGATCGAGCCGCTGCAGAAAGCCGTCTTCGGACGCATGATCATCGATCCCGAAAGCCTGCGCATGCTCGTCTTCGGTTTGGCTCTGGTACTCGTGATGCGTTTTCGTCCAGCGGGCTTGTGGCCGTCGTCGCTGCGCCGTCGCGAACTCAGCGAGGCGACGGACTGAGGATGGCAGAGCAGCAGACACTTCTCGCAGCGCATGAGGTTGCCAAGCACTTCGGCGGCGTCAAGGCACTGCATGACGTTTCCCTGACCATCCATCGGGGCGAGATCTACGGCCTGATCGGACCGAACGGCGCCGGCAAGACAACCTTCTTCAATTGCCTGACCGGCCTGTACCGGAACGAAGGCGGTCATTTCGTCTTCGATGGCGTCAAGCTCGAGGCCGATGCGCCGCACAAGGCAGCCGAGGTCGGCATTGCGCGGACGTTCCAGAACATTCGCCTGTTCGGCAACATGACGGCGATCGAGAACGTCATGGTGGGGCGCCACCTGCGCACCCGCGCCGGTGTCTTTGGTGCGATCAGCCGCAACTCGGCGACGCGCGCCGAAGAGGCGGCGATCGCCCGGCGCGCCGACGAACTGCTGCACTACGTGGGGATTCAGGAACGGTCGCATGACTATGCGCGGTACCTGTCCTATGGTGATCAGAGGCGGCTGGAGATTGCCCGCGCACTCGCCACGGAACCCAAGTTGCTGGCGCTCGACGAGCCTGCGGCGGGGATGAACGGTACCGAAACCGAGGCATTGCGGGTGCTGGTGGAAGGCATTCGTCGCGACGGCGTGACGGTCTTGCTGATCGAGCACGATGTCAAGCTGGTGATGGGACTTTGTGACCGGGTTGCGGTGCTTGACTACGGCGAGAAGATCTGCGAGGACGTGCCGGCGATCGTGCAGAAGGACGCACGAGTCATCGAGGCCTACCTCGGTGGTTAGGCGACCCGAAGGAAGCGGATGAACATCCTCGAAGTCAACGGCTTGCGTGTTTCCTACGGGGGAATCCAGGCGGTTCGCGGCATCAGCTTTCACGTCAGCGAAGGCGAGATGGTGGCCCTGATCGGTGCCAATGGCGCCGGCAAGAGCAGCACCCTGCGTGCGCTGGCGCGTCTGCTCGAGCCTGCCGGCGGCAACGTGCGCTACCGCGGCAAGGAACTCCTGCAGGTGCCGCCGCATTGCCTGGTCAGCGAGGGCATCGCTCTCGTGCCCGAGGGCAGGGGGGTCTTCCCGCGCATGACGACGCTGGAGAATCTGCACATGGGTGCCTATGCCCGCAACGACAAGGTGGCGGTTGCGCGCGATCTCGAACATGTGCTCGGGCTCTTCCCACGACTCAGGGAGCGCGCGCAGCAGGTCGCGGGAACGCTGTCGGGCGGCGAGCAGCAGATGCTGGCGATCGGTCGCGCGCTGATGAGCAAGCCGCGCCTGCTGCTGCTCGACGAGCCGTCGATGGGACTCGCGCCGATCATGGTGCAGAAGATATTCGAGGTAATCCGTACCGTCGCCAGCGAGGGGATGACGATCCTCCTCGTCGAGCAGAACGCCAAGCTGGCGCTGGAAGTGAGTCAGCGCGGCTACGTCATGGAAAGCGGTGAGATCACGGTCACTGACGAGTCCACCCGCCTGCTGGCCGACCCGAAGGTGCGTGCCGCATATCTGGGCGAATAGCCTTCAGTCGCGGCTGACCACCAGCGATGTTAGCGGCGGCCCTTCGTTCCCGGCCGCAGTCGCCGCCCCCTCGGGCACCGCCGCCGGCGCGCCTAGAACTCCATCGCGTCGGCGAACGCCAGTGCCTGCAACTGCGCGCTGTTGAACTGCGTGGCCGTCAGTCCGAGCATCGCTGCCTGCTCGGCGATGGCCTTGCCGTCGTTGGCCTCGCTGGCCAGCGCCAGGTCGAGGAAAGGCTGGTAACGCCCGCCATTGCCGAGCAGCGCGTCGGAAATCGGCTCGGGTAGACGCATCGCCTCGAGAATCTGTTCCATGCCGAGACCCAGCAGCGCATCGAGTAGTGAGAATGCGCCGGTGATGAACAGGTTGTCGTACTCCGTCTTGTCGACCAGGCCCGTCGCCAGCAACTCGATCAAGCGAGCCCTGACCAGCGCCGTGTGCATCAGGGCAGGTGCCATCGGATCCTTGCTCGCCGTCGCCAGAAGCAGCGACAACCAGCGGTTGAGCTTGTCGTAGCCGAGCATCGTCACCGCATGGCGAAACGACTGGATCTCGCAGGACAGCCCGAACCCAGCCGAATTGATATAGCGCAGCAGCTTGTAGGAGATCGCCACGTCCTGCTTCAGCGCAGCTTCGATTTCCCGGATCTCGGCGTTGTTGCGCACCAGGTTGAGCACGCGCATGATGTTTGCTTGGCTGGCGCTGAGTGCTTTCGCAGGAATGCCGCTGGGCGATGTGAAGAACCAGCCGGCAGCGGCAGTCACGCCGGCATCCATGCTGGCGTGAAAGTCCGCCGTCGTCGGCACCTGGAAGGCAATTCCCATGCCGTGGGTCTTGGTGCGTACAGCGAGAAGTTTGAGCTGGGCGTTGCTCAGCGCCTGCGTATCGAAGCCGATGAAGCGGTACTGCAGGCCAAGCGACAGCGCGGGCGCAGCCTGCGGATCGAAATGAAGGCAGATCGATGGTTGCCAAGTCTGGATGGCAGCAACCAGGTCCGGGCCGTGCTCGCCGAGCAGGCTTGCAGCCGGCAGCTCGATCGTCGCGTTCTCCGGTGCCGACCAGTCGAGCAGGCGGGCATCGATGGCGGCAGCCGGGCAACCCACGAACAGCGGCTTGCCGCCTGCCGGCCACACGCTGGCGAGCGAGTCGAGCGCCATGACTGCCGCCGGCATGCCGTCGCCCGCCGCAAGATGCAGCAGCAGGCGGGTGCCGATGATCCGGCGCTGCCGGTTGACCAGCGGCTGGCGCGATAGGTAGACCTCATTCATGCGGTAGACCCTTCATCTCCGGTACGGCGCTGGTGGCGATTGCCTCTTGCGTCTCGGCAGCGTAATCGAAGGAGTCGGCGAAGAACTCGTCGGCCGGCAGTTGGCAGTGGGCGAGAAAATCCTTGCGGGCTGCGGCGACCATCACCGGCGCACCGCAGACGTAGGCCTGGTATTGCGACAGGTCGGGGTGATCGCGCATTGCCGCTGCGTGCACCAGGCCGGTGCGGCCCTGCCAGCCGTCCGCAGGCGGCGACTCCGAGAGGACGGGGACGAAGCGAATCCAGCGATGCTGCATTGCCCATTGCTCTGCCAGTTGCAGGAGGTAGAGATCGGTGCGCTGGCGCGCACCCCAGTAGATGTCCATCGGTCGCGTGCTGCCCTGCGCGAGAGCGTGTTCGACGATCGCCTTGATCGGTGCGAAGCCGGTGCCGCCGGCGACCAGCAGCATCGGCTTCGATGACTCGTCGCGCAGGAAGAAGCTGCCCAATGGGCCACGCAGGCGCAGCAGGTCGCGCTCGCGCATGCCGGCGAAGACGTGCTCGGTGAACCGACCACCTGCGATGCGGCGAACGTGCAGCTGCAGCAGGCCGTCGTCGTGCGGCGCGTTGGCGAGCGAGAACGATCGGCGTTTGCCGTCCTTGAGCAGGATGTCGACGTACTGGCCGGCGAGGAACTGCAGGCGCTCGCTGCTTGGCAATCGCAGCTCGACGATCATCACCTCGGGAGCGGCACGCACGAGCCGGTGCACACGTGCCGGCAGGGTGCGGACCGGTATGTCGGCAAGCGAGCTGGCCTCGCGGCTCTCGATGCAGAGGTCGGTCTTCGCCACGGCGCAGCAGAGGAGTGCGAAGCCGGCAAGGCGGTCGGCTTCGCCGAGAACGGCGATCGATGCGTTGCCGTGCGCCACCTCGCCGCTCAGGACCCTCGCGCGACAGCTTCCGCAAACGCCATCGCGGCAGCCGTACGGGAGACTCAGCCCCTGCCGCAGAGCGGCAGCGAGAACGCTTTCGTCGGCGTCGGCGGCGAAGGTGTGCCCGCTCGGCCGTACAACCACCTGATGAACCATTGTCTCTCCGTTGCGGTCCTGATCCGGTAAAATCATGCGGTGCGAAGACTATTGATCGTTGGTTGCGGTGACGTGGCGCGCCGCATGTTGCCCCATCTGCTCGGCCACTACCGCATCTTTGCGCTGATACGCGATCGCGAGCAGGGCGCCTTCTGGCGCGCAAGAGGCGCCAGACCGGTTCTGGCGGACCTCGATCAGCCGCACAGCCTGCGGCGAATCGCCGGTCTTGCCGACCTCGTGGTTCATCTGGCCCCACCGCCGTCGCACGACGGCAAGCGCCCGGCGAGCGACCGACGCGATCCCCGGACGCGCTGGCTGGTGGCAGCGCTGGCTCGGGGCAGGAGTCTACCACAGCGAATCGTTTATATAAGCACCACTGGCGTGTACGGCGACTGTGGCGGCGAGCTGATCGACGAGACCCGACCCCTGCGGCCGACCACTGCCCGTGCGCATCGCCGTGTCGACGCCGAGCGGCGATTGCGCCTGCTGGGGCGGCGCGGGGTCGTCGTCAGCATCCTGCGCGCGCCCGGCATCTACGCCGCCGACCGCCTGCCGATCGAACGGTTGCGCAAGGGCAGCCCGGCGCTGTGCGATGCCGACGATGTGTATAGCAACCACATCCATGCCGACGATCTGGCGCTGCTGGCCTGTGCAGCACTGCGCTACGGACGGAGCAACCGGACCTACAACGCGAGCGACGACTCACGCATCAGGATGGGCGAGTATTTCGACCTCGTCGCCGACCACTTCGACCTGCCACGCGTTCCGCGCGTGTCGCGGCGCGAGGCGGAAGCGTTGCTGTCGCCGCTGCAACTGTCGTTCATGAGTGAATCACGCCGGCTGCTCAACCGGCGTGCCAGGAAGGAACTGCGTGCTCGTCTGCGTTACCCGCAGGTTGCCGATGGCGTGCGAGCCGCCGCCAGGGAAAGGAACAGCGGATGCTGATCGTCAAGGTGTTGCACTTGTGGATGGTGGTGAGCTGGTTTGCCGGGCTGTTCTACCTGCCACGAATCTTCGTGAACCTGGCGATGGTGCCGCCAGGCAGCGAGGCCGAGCGGGCGCGGCTGCTGTTGATGGCCGGCAAGCTCTACCGCTTCATGACGCCGATTGGCGTGCTCGCCGTCGCCCTCGGTCTCTGGTTGTGGTTCGGCTTTGGCTTCGGTGGCGGCTGGCTGCACGCGAAGACGGCACTGGTGGTGTTGCTGGTCGCGTATCATGCCTACTGTGGACGCTTGCTGCGTGATTTTGCCGCTGGTCGCAACCGGCGTCGGGACGTCTGGTATCGCTGGTTCAACGAGTTGCCGGTGCTGGTCCTGCTGGCAGTGACCTACCTTGCAGTGGTCAAGCCTTTCTAGCCAGGAGCGGGGAACAACGATGGAAGCATTCTTTGCCAGTTGCCCACGCGGCCTGGAACATCTTCTGGCCGAAGACCTGGCGGCGGCCGGCGCCGGGCAGCTCGAAGAGATTGCGGGCGGTGTACACTTCAGCGGCGACTGGCCGGTCTGTTACCGCGCCAATCTCGAGTCGCGGATTGCCACGCGAATCCTCTGGCGGGTGGCACAGGCGCCGTATGCAAGGGAAGACGACATCTATCGTCTGGCACTGGAGACGCCGTGGCCACGCTGGTTCCTGACGCGACAGACGATCCGCGTCGACGTCACGGCGCAGAAGAGTCCGCTGAAGAGCATCGAGTTCGTCACGCTGCGGATCAAGGACGCCGTCTGCGACCGTTTTCGTCGCGAGTCGGGAAGTCGCCCGAGCGTCGATACCCGCGAGCCGGACATCAGGATTCTGGGCTTCCTGAGCCAGAGCGAATGCACCCTGTATGTCGATACCTCGGGCGCGCCGCTCCACCAGCGCGGCTTTCGGCAGAAGACCGTCGACGCGCCCCTGAAGGAGAACCTTGCCGCGGGCATCCTTCGTCTCAGTGGCTGGCAGCCGGGCGTGCCGCTGCTCGACCCGATGTGTGGCAGCGGTACCTTCCTCCTCGAGGCGGCACAGATGGCGCTCGGCCGGGCACCGGGCGCGCGGCGCGAATTCGCTTTCCAGCGCCTGCGCCAGTTCCAGCCCGAACTGTGGCAGGGCCTTCTCGAGCGGGCACGGGCCGGCGAGCGTGCGGCGGCCGAGATGGCCATCTTCGGCAGCGACATCTCGCCAGTGGCGGTACGCGCAAGCCTTGCCAATCTCGATCGTGCCGGTCTGCTGCCGGCGGTTCGTCTCGCCGCCGGCGATCTGCTCGAGATCGAGGCGCCGGCTGCGAGCGGCATCATGGTCAGCAACCCGCCCTATGGCGAGCGGGTTTCCGACGACGATGAACTGGCGCGTTTCTACCCCTTGCTCGGCAGTGCGCTGAAGCGTCGGTTCGCCGGCTGGAACTGCCATCTGATCAGCGCCGACACCCGCCTGCCGAGGATGGTACGCCTGACCCCGAGCAGGAAGACGCCGCTGTTCAACGGCGCACTGGAGTGCCGGCTGTACGAGTTCCGCATGGTTGCCGGCAGCAACCGCGGCTGAGGGGTTGTTGCCGTCGCGTCGCCAGCAGGCGGCAGAGGCTTCACTCGACGATGCCCAGGTGACCGAGCCCGGCAGTCAGGTCGCGGTCCTTCGACTCCTTGCCGTACAGCTTGATCTGCAGCCGCAGGTCGTTGAGCGAGTCGGCGTTGCGCAGGGCATCGGTATAGGTGATCTGGCCGCTCTCGTAGAGGTCGAAGAGCGCCTGGTCGAAGGTCTGCATGCCGAGCTCCCGCGACCGCTTCATGACATCCTTGATCTCCTGCACCTGGCCCTTGAAGATCAGGTCGGAAATGAGCGGTGAATTGAGCATGATCTCGATCGCCGGCGCGCGTCCCTTGCCGTCCTTCTTCGGCAGCAGACGTTGTGATACCAGGGCACGCAGGTTGAGCGACAGGTCCATCAGCAACTGGTGCCGGCGCTCCTCGGGGAAGAAGTTGATCACCCGGTCGATGGCCTGGTTGGCGCTGTTTGCGTGCAGCGTCGCCAGGCAGAGGTGCCCGGTCTCGGCGAAGGCGATGGCATAGTCCATCGTTGCCCGATCGCGAATCTCGCCCATCATGATCACGTTCGGTGCCTGGCGCAGGGTATTCTTCAGCGCCACTTCCCAGCTGTCGGTGTCGACGCCGATCTCGCGCTGGGTGACGATCGACTTCTTGTGCTCATGCACGAACTCGATCGGATCCTCGATGGTGATGATGTGTCCCTGGCTGTTCTGGTTGCGGTGGTCGAGCAGGGCCGCGAGCGAGGTCGTCTTGCCGGTGCCGGTGCCGCCGACGAATATGACCAGACCACGCAGCGTCATGGCGATGTCCTTGAGCACCGGCGGCAGCCCGAGGTCCTCGAGTGTCGGTACGACCAGATTGATCGTCCGGCAGACGACTGCGACGCGTCCCTGCTGCACCAGCGCGTTGACGCGAAAGCGACCGATGCCGGCTGGAGAGATGGCGAAGTTGCACTCCTTGGTGGCTTCGAACTCCGACGCCTGGCGGTCGTTCATCAGCGAGCGCGCCAGTTCCGCCGAGTGCTGCGGCAGCAGCGGCTGGCTCGACACCGGAATCACCTTGCCATCGACCTTGATCGCCGGCGGGAAGTTCGCCGTGATGAAAAGGTCGGAGCCGTTCTTCTGAACCATCAGGCGCAGCAGTTCGTGCATGAACTTCAAAGCCTGATCGTTTTCCATGCTGATCCTCCCGCTTGAATGGCTGGCTCATGCGCCAGGGATGGAGTCCTTGTTGGCCGCCTTCAGGCGTGCCTCGGGTGCACCAACGATATTCCGTCTGACGAGCTCGATCAGAGCCTGGTCAAGTGTCTGCATGCCGAACTGCTGCCCGGTCTGCAACGACGAGTACATCTGCGCCACCTTGTTCTCGCGGATCAGGTTGCGGATGGCCGGCGTGCCGATCAGGATTTCGTGCGCCGCGACCCGTCCCTGGCCGTCCTTGGTCTTCAGCAGGGTTTGCGAGATGACCGCGCGCAGCGATTCGGAGAGCATCGAGCGGACCATTTCCTTTTCGGCTGCCGGGAAGACGTCGACGATGCGGTCGATCGTCTTGGCAGCGCTCGAGGTGTGCAGGGTGGCGAAGACCAGGTGACCGGTCTCGGCGCCGGTCAGTGCGAGGCGGATGGTTTCGAGGTCGCGCATCTCGCCGACGAGAATCACGTCCGGGTCTTCGCGCAGAGCCGAGCGCAGGGCGTTCTGGAACGACAGCGTATGCGGACCGACTTCGCGCTGGTTGATCAGGCATCGTTTCGGTTGGTGCACGAACTCGATCGGGTCCTCGACGGTCAAGATGTGATGATAGGCATTCTCGTTGACGTGGTTGATCATCGCCGCCAGCGTGGTCGACTTGCCCGAACCGGTCGGACCGGTGACGAGGACGATGCCACGCGGGTACTCCGCGATGTCCTTGAAGATGCGTGGGCAGTTGAGATCCTCGAGGGTCAGGACCTTCGACGGAATTGTCCGGAAGACCGCACCGGCGCCGCGGTTCTGCACGAAGGCATTGACCCGGAAGCGGGCGAGATTGGGAATCTCGAAGGAGAAGTCGCATTCCCGCGTATCCTCGTACTGTTTGCGCTGCGCGTCGCTCATGATGTCGTACACCATGCCATGCACGAGCTTGTGCTCCATCGCTGGCAGGTTGATTCGCCGGACGTCACCATTGACGCGGATGATGGGTGGCAGACCGGCGGAGAGGTGGAGATCGGAAGCCTTGTTCTTGACACTGAAAGCCAGCAGTTCGGTGATGTCCATCCGGTTCGGTCCTCGGGCGGTGGGCTGGGCGCGGTGTTATACTGCGATCAACCTGCGCGACGCCCGATTATGACCACACTTCCTGCCAAGCTGCAAGCCGTACGCGCGCGAATCGCCGACGCCGCGCGACTGTACGGTCGCGACCCGGCCGACATTCGCCTGCTCGCCGTGAGCAAGACTTGGCCGGCGGCGGCACTGCGCGAGTTGGCCGCCGCCGGCCAGCAGGCTTTCGGCGAGAGCTACGTGCAGGAAGCCGTCAGCAAGATCAACGAACTGCGCGACCTGCGGATCGAATGGCATTTCATCGGCGTGCTGCAGGCCAACAAGACGCGTCTGGTGGCAGAATCCTTCGACTGGGTGCACTCGGTCGATGAACTGCGAATCGCCCAGCGGCTCGCCGCGCAGCGTCCGGCGACCATGCCCGAGCTGTCGGTCTGTCTGCAGGTGAACGTCAGTGGCGAGGCGAGCAAGGCGGGAGTCCCGCCGGCGGCGGTGCCGGCCTTGGCGCAAGCGGTTGCCGTATTGCCCCGACTCCGTCTGCGCGGCCTGATGGCGATTCCGGCAGCGACGGACGACTTCGCCGAGCAGCGCAGCACGTTCCGTCGCCTGCGGGAACTTTGTCAGCATTTGCGAGCCGATGGTTTGTCGCTGGATTCGCTGTCGATGGGCATGTCGCACGACCTCGAGGCCGCGATTGCGGAGGGCGCGACACTGCTGCGCGTGGGCACGGCAATTTTTGGTGAGAGACGATGAAGATCACGTTCCTTGGTGGTGGCAACATGGCGAATGCGCTGATTGGCGGGCTGGTGAAGACCGGCTTCGCTGCCTCGGACATTGCGGTCATCGAGCTGGGCGCGCAGGGTCGCGCCAAACTGCGTCTTGCCTATGGTGTTCGCTGCTATGAAGCAGCCAGCGCCGTCGCGCTCGATTGCGATGCGCTGCTGCTGTCGGTGAAGCCGCAGCAGATGCGCGAAGCGTGTCCGCCGTTGCTGCCGTTCCTCAGGCAGCAGCTGATCATCAGCATCGCCGCCGGCCTTCGTCTGGCGGATGTCTCGCGCTGGCTCGGTGGCCATGGCAAGATCGTGCGCGCGATGCCGAACACTCCGGCACTGATCGGCGCGGGGGTTACCGGGTTGTGCGCCATGGCGGCCGTTTCGATGGCCGAGAGGCTGGGCGCGGAGCGTATCCTGCAGGCGGTCGGCAGCACGCTGTGGATTGCCGATGAGGAGAAGATGGACGCGGTGACCGCGATCTCCGGGAGCGGGCCGGCCTACGTCTTTCTCTTCATCGAGGCGCTGCAGCAGGCGGCCGGCGAACTCGGCCTGACTGCCGCGCAGGCGCGGCAACTGTCGATCGACACCGTCCTCGGTGCTGCCAAGCTCGCTGCCCAGTCCGACGAAGCGGCCTGCGTCCTGCGCGAGCGGGTGACTTCGAAAGGCGGCACGACGGAAGCGGCGCTGCGCACGATGGAGCAGCGCTGTGTCAAGGAAGGCTTCATCGCGGGCGTGCTCGCCGCCAACTCGCGCGGCCGCGAGCTGGGTGAACTACTGGGCCAGGATGGCTGATGATCGCTGCTGCCGGTCTCTTCCTGCTCGATGCGCTGGCATCGTTCCTGACCGTTGCCCTGCTGCTGCGGTTCTTCATGCAGGCCTGCCGGGTATCCTTCAACAATCAGCTCGGCACTTTCGTCGTCGCACTGAGCAACTGGCTGGTCAGGCCGCTGCGCCGGCTCCTGCCGGGTTTCTACGGCCTCGATCTGGCAAGCCTCCTGCCGGCGTACCTTCTGCAGGTCGTTTACGCGTCGGCGGTGTTCATCGTGCGTGGTGGCATCGACAGTGCCGTCGTCGGGGTTTGGCTGCCGCTCGTCTTCTGGTACGGGCTTCTCGCCACGCTGCGCCTGACCATCTATCTGCTGATCGCTGCGCTGCTGATCCAGGCGGTGCTGTCGTGGATCAGCCCCTATTCGCCGCTCGGCCAGCCGGTATCGCAACTGACACGGCCGGTCCTGCGCCCGATCCAGCGCTTCGTGCCGACGATTGGCGGTGTCGACCTGGCACCGCTGATCGCCATCGTCTTCGCGCAGCTGCTGCTGATGTTCCTCTAGGCCGTGAGCCATTGGGCGCGTCAGGTTGCCGGGACGCTGAGTCTGACGGTTCATGTTCAGCCGGGTGCAAAGCGCAGCGAGGTTGCCGGAGAGCACGGTGATGCACTGAAGATTCGTCTCGTGGCAGCAGCGATCGATGGCCGCGCGAATGCGGCACTGGTCGATCTCGTCGCCCAGCGTCTCGACGTGCCGCGGACGGCGGTGGTGATCCGCAGTGGTCGGACGTCGCGGCGCAAGCTGTTGCTGGTCAGCGGCGCGCCGACCGACGCGGTGCCGCGCCTGCTCGGCGAATGAGGGCGCCGCGATGCGGGCGAGTCGGCGTCCGCGTCAGCGCTCGAAGACGACCCTGCCGCCGACCAGCGTCAGGTGGACGCGGCCGCTGAGTTCGTAGCCGAGATAGGGCGTGTGCTTGCCCTGGCTGCGCAAGGAATCGGGAGTGATGCGCCAGGACTCGGCCGGGTCGAAGATGCAGAGGTCGGCTGCCTTGCCGACGCCCAGCGAACCCGCTTCGATGTCGAGGATCGCCGCCGCATCCGAAGTGATGCGGGCCAGCGCCTGCAGCATAGGCAGCCCGGACTGCGCTGCCCAGAGCAGCGTCAGAGGCAGCAGCAGCTCGAGCCCGGTGGCGCCGGGCAGCGCTTCGGCAAACGGCAGCTGCTTGCCGTCCGCATCGACCGGCGTATGGTCGGAACAGATCGCCGCCAGGCCGTCGGCGGCGGCGCTGCGCAGCGCGTCGCGGTCGGTGGCCGAGCGCAGCGGTGGGTCGAAACGTGCATTGCTGTCGAAGAAGCCGATGTCCATCTCGGACAGGTGCAGGTGGTGCACCGCAACGTCGCAGCTGACCCGCATGCCGGCACCCTTGGCTGTGCGAACGAGGTCGATCGCGGCGGCCGACGAGAGGCGCGAAAGGTGCAGGCGTACGCCGGTGTGTGCGGCCAATTGCAGTGCGGTCGCCGTCGCGATGCTTTCGGCGACGACCGGGATGCCGGTCAGGCCCAGCCGCGACGCGACTTCACCATCGTGTGCGACGCCCTCGCGGGCAAGAAAGTCATCCTGCGGCCGCAGGCGAACCGCGTAGCCAAAGGTCGCCGCATACTGCATCGCGCGCAGCAGGAGTTGCGTGTCGACGATCGCCCGCTTCGCCTGTGAGAAAGCGATGCAGCCGGCCCGTGCCAGGCCGTTCATCTCGGCGAGCCGCTCGCCGGCGAGCTGCTGCGTCAGAGCGCCGATCGGATAGACGCGCGCCAAGCCAAGGGTGTCGGTGCGTCTGACCAGCCTCTCGACGAGTCCCGGCTCGTCGAGGGGTGGCTTGCTGTCGGGCGGGCAGGCGAGCGAGGTGACGCCGCCGGCGACGGCTGCCGCCAACTCGGGCTCGATGCCGCCCAGACGTGCCGACAGATCGACCAGTCCAGGACAGACGATCATGCCGCTCGCGTCCACCACACGCTGCGCCGTGAAGCCAGGCGGTGGCTGGCCGACTGCCGCGATACAGCCGCCGGCGATGAACAGATCGAGCTGTGCGTCCACCCCGTTGGCCGGATCGACCACGCGGCCGTTGCGGATTTGCAGCGCTTGCTCGCTCATGCCTCAGTTCCCCGCCAGAATGCCCATCACCGCCATGCGCACGGCGATGCCGAAGGTCACCTGCGGCAGGATCACCGCCTGCGGCCCGTCGGCGACGTCGGAGTCGATCTCGACGCCGCGATTCATCGGTCCCGGATGCATCACGATGGCGTTCGGTCTGGCGAGTGCCAGAACCGCCGGCGTCAGCCCGTAACAGCGAAAGTACTCGCGCGCCGACGGCAGCAGGGCACCGTTCATGCGCTCGTTCTGCAAGCGGAGCATGATCACCACATCGCAATCCCGGATGCCGCTGGCGAGGTCGTGACAGACGCGCACGCCCATCTTGCCGATGGCGGTCGGCAGCAGCGTCTGCGGGCCGACCGCACGCACCTCGGCGGCGCCGAGGGTCGTCAGCGCGTGGATATCGGAGCGGGCAACTCGCGAGTGCAGGATGTCGCCGACGATCGCCACCACCAGATTGGAAAACTCGTGCTTGTAGTGGCGGATGGTGTACATGTCGAGCAGGCCCTGCGTCGGGTGGGCATGACGTCCGTCGCCGGCGTTGACCACGTGCACATCGTCTCGCCCGAGGCGGCGCAGGTGGTCGGCGATCAGGTGCGGAGCGCCGCTCGATGCATGCCGGACGACGAACATGTCCGCGTGCATGGCCACCAGGTTGTCCACCGTATCGAGCAGGGTCTCGCCCTTCGCGGTCGATGAACGCGTGACGTCGAGATTGATGACGTCCGCCGAGAGGCGCTTGGCAGCGATCTCGAAGGTCGTGCGCGTGCGGGTCGAGTTCTCGAAGAAGACGTTGAAGACGCTCTTGCCGCGCAACAGGGGTACCTTCTTCACATCCCGGTGAGATACCTTGAGGAAGCTTGACGCGGTGTCGAGAATCTGCGTGAGCACCTCGCGCGGCAGACCCTCGATCGACAGCAGGTGGGTCAGCTCGCCGTTGGCACTGAGTTGCGGATTACGCATGCTCGTCGACGCTCCACTGCAGTCGTCCGCTGTCGGCTGCCGAGAGGACCAGCTCGAAGGACGGAGCGAGATCGATTCGCCAGGGGCAGAAGTCGGCGCAGATCGGCAGCTGGCGGTTGCCGCGATCGGCCAGGACGGCAAGCTGGATCCGTTCCGGGCGGCCGTAATCGAAGAGCTCGTTGATCGCTGCGCGAGTCGTGCGACCGGTATACAGGACGTCGTCGACGAGGATCAGCCTGCGGCCTTCGACGTCGAAAGGAATCGAGCTTGGCCTGACCTTCGCATGCAGGCCCCTGGCGCCGTAATCGTCGCGGTAGAAGGAGACGTCGATCAGACCCAACTCGCTGGGCAGTGCGAGCAGCGCGTGCAGGCGTTGGGCAACCCAGACGCCACCGCTGTGGATGCCGACGAGGACCGTTTCCGGTTGCAGGCACGGCCGGATCAGCTCGGCAAGCTCGACGCAAAGCGCGTCGGCATCCGGCAGGTCGACCGGTAGCGGTGTCTTGTGGGTGTTCATCCGAGTTCCCGGGGTTGCTCAACAGGCGGCATGAGCGCGTTCGGCAGTGGCGTTGAAGTGGTCCTGCAGGATCAGCTGCGCGGCGACGGCATCGAGGTGGCGGCGCGCCTGGCGGGCGCCGTGTCCGGCCGAACGCAGGCGCGCGGCGGCATCCACCGATGTCAGTCGCTCGTCGGCGTGCTCGACGACGAGACTGAAGCGGCCGCGCAACTGGTTGGCGAAACGGACGCAGCGTGCGGTCATCGCGTGTGGCGTGCCGTCGAGCGAGAGTGGTTGGCCAACGACGAGACTCACCGGCTGCCATTCGGCGATCAGCGCAGCGATGGCGGCAAAGCGCGCGGCGCTCGCCTCGGCTTCGATCGTCGTCAGCGGATGGGCCTGCAGCAGCTGCCAGTCGCCAACCGCAACGCCGATGCGCTTCTCGCCGAAATCGAACGCGAGCACGGTACCTGCTGGTCGGGCAGCCACTTCAGGCATGTCCGGCTGTGTCGACGAGATTGGTCAGGCTGACGCCGAGCAGCTCGAGCGCCGACGGCAGTCGCTCCTCGTAGGGCAGTTCGAACAGGATGCGGAGTTCGGCAGGTACCGTCAGCCACGCGTTCTGCGCCAGTTCGTGTTCGATCTGACCGGCGGACCAGCCCGCGTAGCCGAGCGTCACCATCAGGTCGCGGGGCTGTCCACGCAGGGCGACTGCCTGCAGGATGTCGCGTGAACTGGTCAGACCGACATGCTCATTGACTACCAGCGTGGACTGCCACTGGCCAACCGGGCGATGCAGGACGAAGCCTCGGTCGGTCTGCACCGGGCCGCCGAAAAACACCGGCAAATTGGCGATTCCCTCCGCCTGCAGTGGCACGTCGATCTTCGCAAGCAGGCTGCCGAGACTCATGTCGATCGGCCGGTTGACGATCAGCCCGAGGGCGCCACGCGGGTTGTGCTCGGCGACATAAACGAGCGACTTGGCGAAATAGGAATCTACCATCGCCGGCATGGCGATGAGAAAATGATCGGTCAGATCGATACTTTGCATATTCCCATTCTAATCGGCGCTGGCGGCCGACACAAAGGTAATCGGCAGTGGAGTCCATTCTTGTCTGGTTTCGGCGCGACCTGCGGGATTACGATCAGGCCGCCTTGTGCGAGGCGCTGCGACGCGCCAGTCGCGTCCATTGCGCTTTCGTGTTCGATCGCGAGATCATCGATCCGCTGCCACGCAGCGGCGATCGGCGGGTCGAGTTCATCCGCGAATCGCTGCTCGAACTCGATCGTGCTCTGCGGGCGCGCGGCGGCGCGCTGATCGTCCGGCATGGCTGCCCGCGCGGCGAGATTCCTCTTCTGGCACGGCAACTGGGCGTGCGCGCGGTGTTCGCCAACCGGGATTACGAGCCGCAGGCCAGGCAGCGCGATGCGGCGGTTGCGGCGGCGCTGCGTGCCGAGGGCATTGGCTTCGAGTTGTTCAAGGATCAGGCGGTGCTCGACGGGGAGGAGGTTCTGACGCAGGCCGGGCGGCCATACACGGTCTTCACCCCGTACCGCAACGCATGGCTGAAACGGCTGCGCGAAGACGATTGGCAGGCCCACTGCGGACACGGCGGTTGCCTCGTCGCATCGCCCATGGCGGTCGGCGTGCCTGCGCTGGCCGACCTCGGCTTCGCCGAGACCGGGCTGCGCGCGCTCGGCATCGTTCCCGGGATGTCCGGCGGTCGTCAGCGGCTGCAGGACTTCGTCGGTCGCCTGGCGCTCTACCGACAGCAGCGCGACTTTCCGGCGGTCAAGGGCGTCTCGTATCTCTCGGTGCACCTGCGTTTCGGCACGGTGTCGGTGCGTGAGCTGGTGGCGCTGGCGATCGCTGCCGGCGCCCTGCGGCCGGAGGCCGAAGGCGCGGCGACCTGGTTGTCCGAACTCGTCTGGCGCGACTTCTACTTCATGATTCTCGACCGCTTTCCGCATGTCGTCGAACGCTCGTTCCGGCCGGAGTACGACGCCATCGTCTGGGAGCAGGGCGCTGCTGCCGAGCAGGCGTTTGCCGACTGGTGCGCCGGGCGGACGGGCTACCCGCTCGTCGACGCGGCAATGCGGCAGATCAACGCCAGCGGCTACATGCACAACCGCCTGCGGATGCTCGTCGCCTCGTTCCTGACCAAGGACCTGGGCCTGGACTGGCGCTGGGGAGAGGCCTTCTTTGCGCGCCAGCTCAACGATTTCGACCTTGCCGCCAACAACGGCGGCTGGCAATGGGCGGCCTCGACCGGCTGTGACGCACAGCCATACTTCCGCATCTTCAATCCGGTCACGCAATCCGAGCGCTTTGATCCGGGCGGCCGCTTCATCCGCCGCTACCTCCCTGAACTGGCCGCCGTTTCCGATCGCTTCATCCATGCCCCGTGGCGAATGAGCAGCGGCGAGCAGGCCGCATGCGGTGTTCGCGTCGGGTGCGAGACGCCGCCGCCGCTGGTCGATCACGACGAAGCCCGGCGCCGCACCCTGCAGCGCTACGCCGTCGTCAGGCGTGCCGCAGTTCCCTGACGTGGCCGCTGACCAGTCGCAGCAGTTCGTCTTCCTGGAAAGGCTTGCCGAGATAATGATTGACGCCGAGTTCGAGCGCGAACTGACGGTGCTTGTCCGCCGTCCGTGAGGTGATCATGATGATCGGCACGGCGGCCAGCCGCTTGTCGGCACGCACGTTGCGCGTCAGCTCGAAACCGTCCATGCGCGGCATCTCGATATCCACGAGCATCACGTCCGGAACGACTGCGACCATCTGCTCGAGGGCGTCGACACCGTCCTTGGCGGTCATCACCTGGTAGCCCTCGCGTGCCAGCAGCCGGCTGGTGATCTTGCGCACGGTCAGCGAGTCGTCAACGATGATGATCGTCGGCACCGTCGCCGTGCTGCGGTCGGCAGCCAGAGGCTGCCGTACCGTCGGGACGGGCGACACTGCTGGCGGCAGGCGGTCGCGGCTGGCGAGGGCGATCGGATTGAGGATGAGCACGACCTGTCCGTTGCCGAGGACGGTGGCGCCGTCGACGCCGATCACCCGCGCCAGCTGGGCGCCGATGTTCTTGACGACGATTTCCTGGTTGCCGAGCAGTTCGTCGACCTGCAGCGCGATCCGCTTGCTGCCGCTGCGCAACAGCAGGATCCAGTACTGCGGATGCTTCTCGGGCAGAGCCTGCGGCTCGCCGAGAAGGTGTGGCAGGTAGCTGAACGGGTAGCGGCTACCGGTCCAGACCGCCTCGCGGCTGTCGCGGATTCGCGTCAGACTCTTTTCCTTGAGGTCGAGCGCCTGCTCGATCATGGCCGCCGGGATGGCGTACTGACGACTGCCGGAGCGAACCAGCAGGGCCTTGGTGACGGCCAGCGTGAGCGGCAGATAGAGCCGGAAAGTGGTCCCCTGGCCGGCGCTGGACAGGACTTCGATGCGACCACCGAGGCTGGTCACCTCGCTCTTCAGGACGTCCATGCCAATGCCGCGACCGGCCAGCTGGGAAACCTGGCTGGCCGTCGAGATCCCCGGAGCGAAGATCAGGTCGATCACCCGCTCGGCGTTGTCGGCATCGTCCGCGTGCAACAGACCGGAGCGCAGGCCGCGTTCCCGCAGCCGGTCGATGTCGAGGCCTCTGCCGTCGTCGGCGATCGACAGGATGACTTCGTTTCCTTCCTGCACCAGCGTCAGGGTGATCTCGCCGATGTCCGCCTTGCCGCCGGCGCGACGCACGGGCGCATCCTCGAGGCCGTGCGCGACGGCGTTGCGCAGCACATGTTCCAGGGGCGCCAGCATCTTGTCGAGGACGGTGCGGTCGAGTTCGAGCTGAGCGCCGCGGATCTCGAGGTTCGCCCGCTTGCCGGTGTCCTTGCTGGCCTGGCGAACGATGCGATAGAGACGGTCGGCGATGCTGGCAAACGGAACCATGCGTACCGACATGAGTTCCTGCTGCACCTCGCGGTTCAGACGGGCCTGGGCGATGATCGCAGCGTTGGCGTCGTCGAGGTTCTTCAGCAGGTTCTGTTGCACGGTGGCGACGTCGTTCACCGACTCTGCCATCATCCGGGTCAGTTCCTGGAAGCGCGTGAAGCGGTCGAATTCGAGCGGATCGAAGTCGGCGTGCTGCTCGTCGGTGACGGCCGTGCGCGACTGCATTTGCAGCTCGGCCTGAATCTCGATCTCACGCAACTGTCGGCGCAGGCGAATGACGTTCTCGGTCAGGTCGAGCAGCGAAGCCTTGATTCCTCGCATCTCGCCTTCGATGCGCAGGCGGGCGATCGACAACTCGCCGGCTTCGTTGACCAGCCGGTCGATCAGGTCGGCGCGAACGCGCAGGTTCGCCCGCTGCCCGGCGGCCTCGGCCTCGGCTTCCTGCGCCTCCGGACGCGCAACGCTGGTGGTCGCCGGTTCGGCGGCGCCCGCAGGTGCCGCAGTGGGCGCCTCGCCGACCAGGTCGAGTGCCGCCGTGTCGGAAATCTCGAGCGGTGTATCGGCCGTTTCGCCGCGCTGCAATCTCTCGACGACCTGGATGATGACGTCGAAAGCGTTGTCGATGTCGTCGATCAGTTCGATCGGTGCCGCACCGGCATCCTGCGCTTCCTTCATGCGCGTCTCGATCGCATGCGTCAGGTTGCCGAGACTCATCGCGCCGGCCATGCGCGCGCTGCCCTTGAGGCTGTGGAACAGGCGCGCCAGTCGGCGCACCGGCTCGGGATCGGCGGGGTTGCTGCGCCAGGCGCGCAACTGTGCCGCGATGTTCTGGTTGAGGTCGATCGCCTCCTCGATGAACAGCGGCAGCAGCTGTTCGTCGAACTCGTCCTGCACCATCGGGACTTCCGTCGGGACGGCAGCGCTCGCTGCGCCGATGGCCGCCGGCATCACGGCCGGCACTGGCTGAGCAAGCTCGGCTGTCGCCTGTTCCTCGCCTGCCGTCGTGGCTGGCTCGACGCGCGCGTCGACGGCGAGTTCCGGGTAAAGCGAATCGAGGGTCTCGAGCAGGCTGGGGATCGCTTCGGGTGCGTGCTCGCGGGCGACGTCGGCGAGCATCAGTGCGAGTTCGGCGATCGCCTGTCGCACCGTCTCGAAGGCCTCGAGACTGTCGCGATTGGCGGCATGATTTCGCCGCACCAGCGCCAGTTCCAGCGCATGACCGAGATGCTTGATGGCATCGAGGCCGACCGTTCCGGCGATGCCAGCGAGCGTGTGCGCGGCGCGGTACATCTCGTGACTCGACGGTGCCACGAGGTCGCCTTCGAGGAGCGCGAACTCGCGCTGCAGGGTCGCGAGGTGGGTTGCCGCCTCTTCCCTGAAGATACCGATCAGCGCTGGCGCGATCGCCAGGCGGGCGCGCTCGCCCGCTGTCGCCGGCGCGCTCCCGGCGCCTGCCTGTTCGGTGGCGCCGGCCGTTGCCAGGGCGAGCTCCGCCGCTGCCGGTCCGCTCTCGTTCCCGTCGCGCAGGGCTACCGCGAGCGCGCTCATGCGACCGATATCGGGTATCTCGCCGAGTCCGCTCTTCAGGTGCTCGATCCAGGTGGAAAACGCTGCGTAGGCCTGCCCGACGAGGTCGACGAGCTGCGGTGTCACCTCCAGCTCCTGTCGCAGCCAGAGGTTGAGGACCTGCTCGATCGACCACGCCGCTTCTCCGAGATCCTTCAGTCCGACCATCCGGCCACTGCCCTTGAGGGTGTGTACCGATCGCCGGAGAGCGGTCAGGGCCTCAACATTGTGCGGCTGCTGCTCGAGGAGCTGCAGGTTGTCGTGGATGCTGCCCAGAACCTCGTCCGCTTCCTCGAGGAAGATCCCCAGTAGTTCGGCGTCGACTTCTTCCGCCGTCGCCTGCGAGAGCTGGATGGTTTCTGCCGACGGCGGCGGTGCGATCGGCGCCTCCGGCCTGAGGGTGGCCATCGCCGCGTCGATCTGCTGCGCGGCGTCGCCACCGGCAGCCAGCGCCGAGAGGACGTGCTTGGCCTGCTGCCCGAGTTCCTTGTCGGCAACCAGGTCGGCGTCCTTCTGCAGTGCCGTCAGGTTCTGCGCCACCTCCTGCCGCAGCGCGGCATCGCTCGGCTGCTCCTTGAGCGCGACCAGCAGGGCGTGTGCCTCGCGTTTCTGCTGTTCGACCTCCTGCTCGACCGTCGCCACCTCGGCTTCGGTCTCGGCCGGCGCGCCACTCGCCCGCATGCGGCTGACGAAAGCCTCGAAGTCCACCGCGCCGGTCTGCATGGCGTCGACGAAGAAGCCGACCAGCGACAGTTGCTCCGCCACCTGTTCGAAATCGACCTGCTGCGGCTCATAAGCCGGGTCGGAGAAGCGCGAGACTTCCGCTGTGCAGTGCCGCAGGACGGCGACCGCACCCTCGTGGCGCATCATCGTCAGCGCGCCGATCACCTGCCGCAACGGCGCATCGAGCTGCAGCAGATCGGCGCGCTTGTCGGCGTCCCGGAAGAAGCCATCGAGAACCTGTTCGATCTGTGCGAGGTTGCTCGTGATCTCGCGGGCGACCTGGCCGACGAGCATCTTCTCCTGCGCCTGGCGCGACATTTCGTCGAGAGCCGGCAGTTCCGACTCCGGTGGCAGCGGCGTGCCAGCGATGCAGTCGCGGATCCTGGCGGCCATCACGTCGACCTGGTGCGTGAAGCTGCTGCCCAGGTACTGGATATTCTCCTGCGCGTTCTGGGCAAGCAGGATGGCGGTCGCGTTCTCCATCGCCAGCGCTTCGCTGTGGCGGGCAGGGGACTGCCCGAGGAAGCTGGCGACCTCGGCGATCGCCCGCGTCAGGCGCCGAAAGTCGGGCTGGCCGACCTCCTCGGCAACCGCCGCCAGCGTTGCCGCGCTCGCGCGGAAGATTGGCAGGGCCTGGGTGGTGCCGGCAGAGAACCGGTTCCATGCCTCTTCGGTGGCGGAGATCGCGTCCCGCAGACGGCGCCGCACCGCATCTTCGGCGAATGGCGCCGGAGCGGCTTCGGCAGCGATCAGCGCCGGCAGTCGGTAGGCCTGCTTGACCTTCTGCACCGTTCGATGGCTGCTGCGGGCGATACCGACCAGGTAGAGCGCGTCGCGCATCAGGCGTTCGGCGACGTTGCTCGAACCCTCGAGCAGGCGGCGGGTCTGCAGGTCGATGCGACTGCACAACTGCCTGGCATCGGCGTCCGGGGGCAGTGCGCCTTCGCCCAGGGCGGTCAGGAAAGCCGTCGCGACCCACCAGAAAGCGCGCGCCGAAGGCATCTCCTGAATCGCCTCGATGCGCTTGACGGCGCTGAGCATCTCGGGTACTCCGGCGCGCTCCCGCGGTGCGCGCAACCACGCCAGCAGGCCGCGCTGGAAGTGTGCCCGCTGCTGCCGCAGACGGTGTTCGAACTCGCTGCGCTCGAGCTTGTGTGCCGCTGTGCTGCGCGCCGGTGGGCGTACGCGCAGGTCGGGAAAGAAGAGGTCGCTGGCGATGACCCGGCTTTGTCCGCGTGCCGCCTGCAGCTCTCGGTAGAGCGGCAGCAGGCGCAGCGGTTGATTGGGCTGGCCGCTGATCAGGTCGTCAAGATAATGGCGGAGCGCCGTCAGCGAGCGCTGCACGAGGTTGAGCGCTACGGCATCGACCGGCTGTTCCTGCTTCTCCATCGCCTCGAGGAGGAACTCGATCGCCTCGGCCACCTGGGTGACGCCGTCGAGGCCGACGATCGTCAGCGCTCCCTGAACCTGGTGCAGGTGCGTTCGACAGAACCTGATCTGCTTGCGGTCTTCCTGGTCGCCTGCACTGTCGACAGAGAATTCCTGCAGCGCCTGCGCGGCACGCTCGAGTGCGAGGTCTATCTCGCTCTTGACCCAGGTCAGCGGGCCGATGTCGAAATCCGTCGGGGCATTCATCCGGGCAGCCTCTTCAATCAGGTACTCAGGAGACCTTGAACCCGGCTACCGAACCCTTGAGCTCGGTGGCCAGGCCGGCCAGCTCGCCGATCGCCGTCGCCGTCTTCTGGGTTCCGGCGGTCGTCTGCCCGGTGACGAGAAGGATCTCCTGCATCTTGCGCGCGACCCTGGTTGCCGAGTCGGCGGCCTGGCGCGTGGCGCCGGAGATGTTCTCGATCAGGTCCGTCAGCGTTCTCGTCACCGCGCCGATCTCCGCCAGCGCCTGGCCAGCGGCGTCGGACAGCCGCGCCCCCTCGACCACCCCTCGGGTCGACTCTTCCATCGCCGAGACCGTGTCCTGGGTGTCGGTCTGGATCGTCCTGACGATCGCACCGATCTGTTTCGTCGCCTCGGCGGAGCGCTCGGCGAGCCTCTGCACTTCCTCGGCGACGACCGTGAAACCACGTCCGGCCTCGCCGGCCGAAGCCGCCTGGATGGCGGCGTTGAGCGCCAGGACGTTGGTCTGCTCGGTAATGTCCGAGATCAGCTCGACGATCTCGCCGATCTCCTGCGACGACTCTCCGAGACGCTTGATGCGCTTGGAAGTCTCCTGGATCTGCTCGCGGATGCGGTTCATGCCGGTGATCGAGTCCTCGACGGCCTGCGCCCCCTTGCCGGCGGCAGCCAGCGACTGACGGGCGACTTTGGCCGACTGTTTCGCGTCGCCGGAGACGCCGGTCATCGTCGACGCCACGCCGAGAACCGACTGGCCAGCCGACTTGATCTCCGCCGCCTGGCGCTCGGCAGCGGCGAGCAGTTCGCTCGAGGTCTGCTGGGCGAGTTCGGTTGCCTGCGTCACCCGGCCGGCGGCGTCGTTGATGCGGCCGACCAGGAGGCGCAGTTCCTCGATGGTGTAGTTGATCGAGTCGGCGATGGCGCCGGTGATGTCCTCGGAGACGGTCGCCGTCACCGTCAGATCACCGTCGGCGAGGTCACCGAGTTCGTTCATCAGGCGCAGGATTGCGTCCTGATTCTGCCGGTTGATGGCTTCGGTCTCGCGCCTGCCGTGCTCGGCTTCCGCGGCCTGCCGCTTGCTCTCGGCCAGGTAGGTCCTCGCCAGCAGCACGGCCAGGCCAATCGCCAGGCCGATCAGCACGACCATCAGGAGGCCATAGAGGGCGCGGTTCAGTCCCCGGTCCTGGTACGCCTGCGCCAGTTGGTCCGTCACCTGGAGAAGTTCCTCGCTGTCGCGAAAGATCTGCGAGCCTGCCTGCTTGGCGATGATCAGGCGCTGCATGTTGCCCAGGATGCCGCCCACTGCCGTCCGGTAGTCAGCAAAGCTGGCGTCGAGTTCGCCGAGCTTGGCCCGGGCTTCGGGGTCGGTCGTTGCGGCAATGCGCAGTGATTCGCTGCCCTTGCCGAGGGCATGCACCGTATCGCGAAAGGTATTGGTGTCCTTTCCGAGGAGGAAGGCGACTTCCGGGTCGATCGCGTCGCCGAGCAGGAGCGCGTTCGCATTCTTGGCGATCCGTTGCGTCAGCATGACGAGCTGATTGGCAGCTGCGATGTCACGCGTGCTGGCGTTGCCCTGCAGCTTGAGTGCAGCGAGCTGTTCTGCCAGGTCGAGCAACTGTGGGTTGCGGTCGTTGATCGAGGCGACCTCCTTGCCCAGGGAAACCAGGTTCTTCTCCATCTCGAGCAGGCGGCCGGCGTTGCGGTCGGTCTTCTCCCATACGCGGGCCAGCTCCTCCAGTTGCGGCTGAACGCGGATCGGCGACGGCGGCACCCAGCCCGAGGCGAGTTCGCCGCCGTTGCTCAGCCTCTCGATGTTGCCGGCGAAGCTGTCACGCGACTCGCGGAGCTGCCTGAAGGCTGCCGGATCACCGAGGAGGGCAAGGCTCGACGCCTTCGCCAGTCGCTGCGAGAGCATGCGCATGTCGCCTGCGGTCGCGATGTAGGCGGCGTTGTAGCCGGCCTGACGACTGTCCCGATAGACGACGACGGCAATCACCAGCATGACGAGAACGAGGGCGCCACCGAGCAGCTGCAGCCGCTTGGCAACCGGCAGACGGGTCAGGTTCAGCAATGCCGGCGACCAGGAAACCGGTCCCTTCCTTTTCGCTGGCGTTCCCGGATCGAGAATCGTGCGGGTCGGCAGCGTTTCGCCCGCCGGGTCCTTCAGGCGGGACAGCAAGGCCGGCAGCTTGAGTTTGAACGTCATCTTCCTCCTCCGGTTACGTTGCCTCGACGAAGAACAGGCTCGTCGTCACGTGCTGCGTGTGTCCGTGAGCTGCCGCCGCTCAAGCGGCTATGTCCATGAAGTTCTCGTCGGCCAGCAGTTCGCGCACCTTGAGTTTCCTCCAGCGACGGCCCTCGTTGTCGGCATAGAGCTCCGGCGCCCAGGCCGGGGCGTCATCGGTCGCAGTTTCGGGCGTCAGCGCGTCCACATTGCGAAGACCGATCATGCGGTTTACCAGCAGGGCGGCGTTGCTGCCATGTCGGGTGCCGATCAGGAGCAGCCGCGAGCTGCTGTTGCGGGGCGTCACTTCCTTGCCGACGAAGGCCGACAGGTCGACCACCGAGTACAGATTGCCGCGGATGTTGGCCAGGCCTGCGAACCACGGCTTGGTCAGCGGAACCGTCGTCAGCGTCGTCAGCGGGACGATCTCGCCCGAGTCGGCCAGATCGAGCAGCCAGTACTCCGAACCCGCCTGCATGCCAAGCAGTCCGGCAGCCGTCTGCGTACTGGTGCCGGCAAGACGTGCTGCGAGGTAGGACTGAAACTCATGTAGTCTGATCTTCTTGGTCATTCCTCGGCTACCGTCTTTTCAGAGCGCTGCGATCTTGGCCAGCAATTCCGGGCCATTCACGGGCTTGACCATGTAATCGTGGGCGCCCTGACGCAATCCCCAGATCTTGTCGGTTTCCTGGCCCTTCGTCGTGCACACGATGACCGGTATGCTGCGCGTCGTCGGGTCGCGGGTCAGCGTCCGCGTTGCCTGGTAGCCATTGAGTCCCGGCATGACGACATCCATCAGGATCAGGTCGGGCATCTCGCTTCTCGCCTTGGCGATTCCTTCCTCGCCGTTTTCTGCGGTAATGACCTGATAACCGTTGCTCGTCAGCAGTTCACCAAGGACATAGCGTTCGGTCGGTGAATCATCAACAACGAGGATCTTCCTGATGGTCATCGCGTCCAGCCTCTGCAGGTACCCGTATCGGTCGACACGCTGCTGTTCGCTCAGGCCGGCGCCGGCGCGAAGGCGGCGACGGTCTGCAGCAGGCTGTCCTTGGTGAACGGTTTCGTCAGATAATGGTCCGAGCCGACCATGCGGCCACGAGCACGATCGAAGAGACCGTCGCGCGAGGACAGCATGATCACCGGTGTCGAGCGAAAACGCTGATTCTTCTTGATCAGGGCGCAGGTCTGGTAGCCGTCGAGTCGCGGCATCACGATATCGCAGAAGATCACTTCCGGCTGGTGATCAGCGACCTTCGCCAGCGCGTCGAAACCGTCCTCGGCCAGCAGCACCTGGCAGCCAGCCTGCACGAGGAAGATCTCGGCGCTGCGCCGTATCGTGTTGCTGTCGTCGATGACCATCACCTTGACACCGCGCAGCTTGTCAGCTTCAGGCAACTCTCTCCTCCAGTACGTTCCGGGTAATCATGCAAGCCTGTGCAAGCCCCGGAATCCTCATCATTTCCTGCTGCCGGTACTATACCGCATTGTCTTCAGATTTCGACCATTTCGAAGTCTTCCTTGCGCGCCCCGCACTCCGGGCAGGTCCAGTTGATCGGCACATCACGCCAGCGCGTGCCGGCCGCAATGCCGTCGTCGGGCAGGCCGGCCGCTTCGTCATAAATGAAGCCGCAGGTGAGACACATCCAGGTCTGATACCGCTCGTCGCTCGTGCTAGTCATGGGGGTGTATGGAATTTCGAGTAAAATCGGCCGGGAAACGCATCGATTCTAGCCAAACCCCGGTGTTGATGCCAAGGGTTTCTCCTCCGACACCGAAAGCCGACGCCCTCGTCCCTTCATGAACCCGCGCTCCGCACCGCCGTCGCCGCCGATCGTCCTCACCTTTGCCGCCAGCGATCCGACCGGCGGTGCCGGCATGCAGGCCGACCTGATGACCCTCTCCGCGTTGGGCTGCTACCCGTTGTCGGTGATGACGGCGCTGACCGTCCAGGATACGGTCGGCGTCGGCAGCGTTCTCGCCGTCGCCGCCAACTGCGTCGAGGAGCAGGCGCGGACGCTGCTCGCGGACATGCCGGTGGCGGCGTTCAAGATGGGGCTTCTCGGCAGCATCGAGAACATCGCCGTGATTGCCGGCATCGTCGCCGACTACCCGGCCATACCGCTGGTCCTCGACCCGGTCCTCGCGTCCGGCAGGGGTGACGAACTGGCCGACGACGAGATGATCGCCGGCCTGCGCGAGCTGTTGCTGCCGCTGACGACGATCCTCACCCCGAACTCGCTCGAGGCGCGTCGCCTGGCGGAGGCGGCTGATGGTTTCGACGCGGCTGCCGATGATGGCGGCGAGGCGCAGCAGCCGGCGCTTGCCGAGTGTGCGCAGAAGCTGCTTGCTCTCGGGTGCCAGTACGTGCTGCTCACCGGTACCCACAGCAACACCGAGCGCGTGATCAACACGCTCCATCGGCGTGGCCTCGGGCTGGTGCGCAGCGATGCCTGGGATCGATTGCCCGGCAGCTACCACGGCTCGGGTTGCACCCTGGCCTCGGCAATCGCCGCCAGCCTGGCTTGCGGTCTGGCGGTGGACGAGGCGGTCGCGGTCGCGCAGGACTACACTTGGCAGTCGCTGGCGGCGGGTTTTCGGCCTGGAAAGGGGCAGTTCGTTCCCGATCGCTTCTTTGCCGCCCGGCAGCGTCGCGCTGCGCTCGATGGCTGAACGGCAGCCGCTGCGGGGCCTCTACGCGATCACCCCGCCCGGGCTCGGCGCTGGCGGCGATCTCGCCGTCGTCGAGGCGGCACTGCGCGGTGGGGTGGTGCTCGTCCAGTATCGGGACAAGGACGCCGATGCCGCCAGCCGGCTGGCGACCGCGAGCGCGCTGCGCCGCCTGTGCCGCGCGTATGGCGCTCGTCTGCTGATCAACGACGATCTGGCGCTGGCGCTGTCGGTCGGTGCCGACGGGGTACACCTCGGAGCCGGCGACGGCGACCTGCAGTTCGCCCGCCAGGCGCTGCCCGCCGGCTGCCTGCTCGGCGCCTCGTGTTACGGCGATTTCGAACGTGCCCGGGCGGCGGTTGCGGCCGGGGCCGATTACGTTGCCTTCGGTTCTGTGCATGCGTCGGCGACCAAGCCGCTGGCGCGTCCGGCGGCGCTGTCGCTGTTTGCCCGCTGCCGTGCCGAACTCGCTGTGCCGAGCTGTGCCATCGGCGGCATCACGCTTGGCAACGCGCCGCCGCTGCTCGCTGCCGGAGCCGACATGCTGGCGGTGATCAGCGACCTTTTCGCGGCCGCCGACGTGCAGGCGCGTGCCGCCGCCTATCAATCCCTGTTCGAGGACAAGCCACGTGAGTTCCCGCAATCAGCAACTGTTTGAACGTGCGCAAGAGCACATCCCGGGTGGCGTCAATTCGCCGGTGCGGGCGTTTCGCTCGGTCGGCGGCACGCCGCGCTTCTTCGTTGCCGGTGCCGGGGCGCGCGTCACTGACGCCGATGGTGCCACCTACATCGACTATGTCGGCTCCTGGGGACCGCTGATCCTCGGTCATGCTCATCCCGAGGTGGTCGGCGCCGTCCGCGAGGCGGCGCTCGCCGGACTGTCGTTCGGGGCGCCGACCGAGAGCGAGATCGAGATGGCGGAGCTGCTGTGCATGCTGCTGCCATCGCTCGAAATGGTGCGCCTCGTCAGTTCCGGTACCGAGGCGACGATGAGCGCCATTCGCCTGGCGCGCGGCTTCACCGGCCGCGACCTGCTGCTCAAGTTCGAGGGCTGCTACCACGGTCACTCCGACAGCCTGCTGGTGAAGGCAGGGTCAGGGCTGCTGACGCTCGGCAACCCGAGTTCGGCCGGTGTTCCCGCCGATCTGGCGCAGCACACCCTGGTCCTCGACTACAACGACAGCGAGCAGGTCGCCGCGGCGTTCAAGACACATGGCGAGAGCATCGCGGCAGTGATCGTCGAGCCGGTTGCCGGCAACATGAACCTGATCGCGCCGCGCCCGCCTTTCCTGCAGACGCTGCGCGAGCTGTGCAGCCGGCATGGCGCGGTGCTGATCTTCGACGAGGTGATGACCGGCTTTCGTGTCGGTCCGCGCGGCGCGCAGGGCCTCTACGGCATCACGCCGGACCTGACGACGCTCGGCAAGGTGATCGGTGGCGGCATGCCGGTCGGCGCCTTCGGGGGTCGGCGCGACATCATGACCCGCATCGCGCCACTCGGCCCGGTGTACCAGGCGGGCACGCTGTCGGGCAACCCGGTGGCGGTCGCTGCCGGCCTGGCGACGCTCCGGCTGCTGCAGACGGAAGGCTTCCACGAGCAACTGGCGACACGCACGCGCGGTCTCTGCGATGGCCTCGCTGCGGCTGCTGGCCGGTACGGGGTGCCGTTTTCGGCGCAGTCGATCGGCGGCATGTTCGGCATCTACTTCACTGCCGCCTGCCCGCAGACCTACGCCGAAGTGATGCAGTCGGACCAGCAGGGCTTCAGGCGCTTCTTCCACGCCATGCTGGATGCCGGCCACTACTTCGCTCCGTCGGCTTTCGAAGCAGGCTTCGTCTCGGCCGCGCATGCCGCCGACGACATCGCGACGACGGTCGCCGCCGCCGAGGCAGTCTTTCGCACCTGGTGAGGACGGCCGCGCGGCGGCCTGCGCCCGCCGCGGCTCAGTCGGCGTGCTGCGGCGCCAACTGATGGCCGGCGGCGCGGCGCCGTTCGAAGTGGCGCAGGCCGTAGTAGGTCAGGGCGCCGATCGCCACCATCGAGCAGGCAAAGCCCGCGTACGCGACCGGCCAGGGGATTCCCTCGGTCATCATCGAGAACTCCGACATGCCGCCCATGCCGGCGAGGACGTTGATCGGCATGAAGATGACGCTGAGCACGGTCAGCCGCTTGATGTCCTTGTTCTGGTTGATGTTGATCGCGCTGTCGGTGGCGTCCATCAGGAAGTTGATCTTGTTGAAGAGAAAGGCCGTATGGCCGTCGAGCGATTCGATGTCGCGCAGGATCTCGCGCACATCGGCATGCTGCGTTTCCGAAAGGAACTTGCCACGCAGCAGAAAGGACAGGCCGCGGCGGGCATCGAGGACGCTGCGGCGGGTGCGGGCATTGAGGTCCTCGGCTTCCGAGATCGCCACCAGGATTCTCGATGCCTCCTGGTCGCTGGTATGCGAGCGCAGAACCTGCCGGCCGATGCGGTCGAGCTCGCCGTACATGTCTTCGAGCGCGCTCGCCGAGTATTCGACGTCAGCCGCGTAGAGGTCGATCAGCACGTCGGTGCCGTTGCTGACATAGCCGGGGCGGGTGCGCGCGCGTGCCCGCTGCAGGCGGAACACCGGCAGTTCCTCGCTGCGCACGGTGAACAGCACCTGATCGTGGAGAATCATCGCCACCGGAACGTTGCGCGACTCTTCCCGCGTATCGAGCAGGAAATCCGAGTGCAGGTGGGTATGCCCTTCATCGTCGACGTAGAAGCGGGCGCTCGCCTCGAGGTCGGTCAGATTGCCGGGGTCGGGCACGTCGACGTCGAACATCCGGCTCATCCAGCCACGGACCTTCTTCGTCGGCGCAATCAGGTCGATCCAGATCGGCTTGACGTTCGCCAGATCGTCGGGTCCGTTGACCGCAATCTGGCGCAGCCGGCCGTCGCGCAGCTCGAAGGCGGTGATCGCCATCTTCTCGTTGCGATAGTGGCTGTCGTCGATCAGTTCCTCGAGAACGTCGTCGGGAAGCAGGGCGAGGATCGCGTCGGCACCTTCCTTGACCTCTTCCCAGACCACGAGTCGCTCGGCGGCGTCGAGCGACTCGATGATGTAAGCGACTTCACGCGCCGGCATCAGCTTCAGCTTGTGCCGCAGTTCCCGGCGGTACTGCTGCTCGAGCTCGCTGTCGACGCCTTCATGCTCGCCGGCTCCCTGCTCGTGCACCAGATCCTCGACGAGCTTCTGCAGCGACAGCAGCGAACGCACCTCGGTGAGATGGACCTCCGCGAGGCGCTGGTGCAGGGTCTCCGGTTCGGCCGGCCTCGTGTATTCCTGGTTCATGGCGATGCTCCCGAAGAGGCTGGGCAAGGCGCGACAAAACGGCTATTGTACGCCTCGGGAAGGGACCGTTGGGCGTTTCACCGCCGCTTGCGGTGATCGGTCGGGTGGCCGGTGACGTCCGGTGGCAGCCGGCCGTCGGCGACACGCCTGGCCGGGAATCGTGCGTGCCTCATGAGGAACAGGGTGGGAACCGAAGTGGCGGCAGCGGATGCAGCGGGCGGCGAGCGCCGATCGGGTCTGGCGGCGACTGCCGTGGCAGCGATGGGGGTCGTCTTCGGTGACATCGGGACCAGCCCGCTGTATACGATGAAGGAGGTGTTCGGCGGCCATCACCCGCTGCTGCCCAGCGCCGGCAACGTCCTCGGAATCCTCTCGCTGGTCTTCTGGGCGCTGACGATCACGGTCTCGCTGAAGTACGTCCTCTTCATCATGCGCGCCGACAACCGGGGCGAGGGCGGCATCATGGCGCTGACGGCGCTGGCGCTGCGAACGGCGAACGCGACGCCGAAGGTTCTCTGGCTGATGTCGGCGCTGGGTATCTTCGGTGCGGCGCTGTTCTACGGCGATGCCGTGATCACGCCGGCGATGTCGGTGCTGTCGGCGGTCGAGGGGCTGGAAGTGGTGACCCCGCTGCTCAAGCCCTATGTCCTGCCGATCACCGTCGCCATTCTCGTCCTGCTCTTCGTCTTCCAGCGCCACGGCACCGCGGCCGTCGGCGCGCTCTTCGGCCCGGTGATGATGTTCTGGTTCGCGACGCTCGGTGTGCTCGGGCTTTGGAACGTGATCCACAATCCGTCGGTGCTGGCGGCGATCAATCCTTGGTACGCGCTCGCCTTCTGCCTCGGGCAGCCGGGCACCGCCTTCCTTGCACTGGCCTCGGTCGTGCTGGCGATCACCGGCGGCGAAGCGCTGTACGCGGACATGGGGCACTTCGGCCGGCCGGCGATCACGCGGGCGTGGTTCGGCTTCGTCTTTCCGCTGCTCTACCTCAACTACCTCGGCCAGGGCGCGCTGATCCTCGCTGACCCGCAAGCCATCGGCAGTCCCTTCTTTCGCCTCGTTCCCGATGAGCGGCTGGTACTGCCGCTGGTCGTCCTTGCCACGACGGCGACGGTGATCGCATCGCAGGCGGTGATCTCGGGCGCCTTCTCGCTCACCAGCCAGGCGATGCAGCTGGGCTACTGTCCACGCATCCAGGTGCGGTTCACCTCGGAACGCGAAAAGGGCCAGATCTACGTGCCGAACATCAACTGGCTGCTGCTGCTGACGGTGATCGGCGTCGTCGTCGGCTTCCGCTCGTCGTCCAACCTGGCATCGGCCTACGGCATTGCCGTCACCCTGACGATGATGATCGACACGCTGCTCGCCTTCGTCGTCGTGCGGGTGCTGTGGCAGTGGAGCTGGCAGCGCGCGGCGTTGTTGCTGGGGTTCTTCCTCATTGTCGACTTCGCCTTCTTCTCGGCGAACGTGACCAAGATCGTCGACGGCGGCTGGTTCCCGCTGGCGGTCGGCGGCGGCGTTTTCGTTCTCCTGTCGACCTGGCGGCTGGGTCGGCGGCTGCTCGCCGAGCGGCAGCGACAGCAGTCGATACCGCTCGCCGACTTCATCGCCGGCATTGCCTTCGCCGGGCCGCAGCGGGTGCGCGGCAGCGGCGTCTTTCTCACCGCGCACCCCGAGGGCGTGCCGCGTGCGCTGCTGCACAACCTGAACCACAATCAGGTGCTGCACGAGCGGGTGGTGGTGCTCAACGTCGCGACTGCCGATGTTCCGCACATCGCGGAGGCTGAGCGTGTGCGCGTCGAGCCGCTCGGCCAGGGCTTCTACCGCGTCCATGTCGCCTACGGCTTCAAGGACGAGCCCGACCTGCCGCGCGCACTGGCAGCCTGCACCGCGCACGGACTGAGCTTCGACCTGATGTCCACCTCCTTTTTCCTCGGCCGCGACACGGTCGTCCGTTTGCCGCCCGGACACCCTGCGCGTATGGCAAACTGGCGGCAAACGCTGTTCAACTGGATGTTTCGCAATGCCGATACCGCGACCGAGTTCTTCAAGCTGCCGCCCAACCGTGTCGTCGAGCTGGGCGCGCAGGTCGAGCTGTGCTGAGCCGCCGCCGGCCACCGCTGTCGCCGCGACCGGCGACGTGCCAGCCGGGCGCGCTGCCGCCTGCGACGGCCTGCATCCGAGAGCGGAACGTATGAGTCGGCGACTGCTCGTTGCCACCATGCTCGCCCTGGCTGCAGTCGCCAGCCCGTTGGGCGCCGACAGCCTGCCACCGGCGCCGACCGAACTCGGCAGCATTCGCCGCAACGAGCAGGGCAAGCTCGAGGTCGTGCGGCCGCCGCTGACCACGCCGGCGGTCGCTGCGACGCCCGTCGATGCCCCTGTCGTCGGGCGTGCGGGCAGTCAGCCGCCGTCTCCCGACGGCAAGCCGGCGACAGTCGCCAGCGGGCGGACGATCGTCGTCGGCGAGCGGGAACAGGTGCGCAGCATCAGCGAAGCGGCGCGACTGGCGCGCGACGGCGACACGATCGAGATTCGCCAGGGCGAATACCGGCGCCAGGCCGTCGTCTGGATGCAGGACCGCTTGACGATTCGCGGCGTCGGCAAGCGGCCGGTCCTCGTCGCCGAGGGCGACAGCGCCGAGGGCAAGGCGCTGTGGGTGGTACGCAGCCCGCAGATGACGATCGACAACCTCGAGTTCCGCGGTGCGCGCGTCGCCGCCGGCAACGGCGCCGGCATCCGCTTCGAGGGCGGGCATCTGAAGGTCGTCCGCTGCGCGTTCTTCGACAACGAAATGGGCATTCTCACGAGCAACGCGGCCGATGCAGTGCTCGAGGTCGAAGACAGCGAGTTCGGCGCAGCGCCCCGCCATGCCGGCGCGCTGCATCACCTGCTCTATGCCGGAACGATTGCCCGCCTGAAGGTCAGCGGCAGCCGTTTTCAGCAGGGCCATCTCGGACACCTGATCAAGTCGCGGGCGCGTGAGAGTTCGATCCTCCACAACCTGCTCGTCGACGGCGCCGGCGGCAGCGCTTCGTACGAACTCGAGTTCCCGAATGGCGGGGTTGCCTGGGTCATTGGCAACATCATCGGGCAGAGCGCTACGACCGACAATCCGGTCGTTGTTTCCTACGGCGCCGAAGGCGAGCGCTGGCCGGACAACGCGCTCTATCTGGCGCACAACACCCTCGTCGACGACACGCCCGGCGGGCGCTTCCTGCAGGTGTGGAGCGAGCGCCTGCCGGCAGCGACCGAGGTGTGGACGATCAACAACCTGCTCGTCGGGCGCGGAATTTTCGTGCCGCAGGGTCCGGGACGCCACGACGGCAACCACTCCGTCGAGGTCGCGACCCTGCTCGATATCGACGGACTGCCCTTCGTGTTGCCGCAGGCTTCGCCGCTGCGCGGCCGGGCGAAGGCGCCCGGATTCGCCCGCGGCCGGAGCCTCGCGCCAACGGCGGAATTCCGCTTGCCGGCGACGACTCTGCCGTTGCCGCCGGGCAAGCCACTGTCACCCGGTGCGCTGCAGTAGCACGGCGCTAGTTCAGGCGCGACAGCAGGCCGAGAAACTCCTCTGCACTCTGGAAGCCGACGACGCGGATGCCGCTGATCTCGCGTCCCTGCCGGTCGAAGAAGATGATTCCCGGTGGGCCGTAAAGCTGGAAGCGTTGCAGCAGGGCCTGGTCGGCCGCCGAGTTGGCGGTGACGTCGGCCTGCAGCAGCGTCCAGCCCGCCAGCTTCGCCTGTACGCGCGGATCGGCGAAGGTGAAGCGCTCCATCTCCTTGCACGAGACACACCAGTCGGCATAGAAATCGAGCAGGACGGGTCGTCCGGCAGCGGCCAGCCGGCTGTCGAGTTCCTCGATCGTGCGCACGCGGACGAAGGGCAGGTGCCTCGCCTCGTTGCTCGCGGCACTGCTGCGCAGCACCGAGAGCGGTTGCAGCGGGTCGCGTGAACCGGCCAGCGTGCCGAGCAGCATCGACGCCCCGAAGAGCAGCATGACGATGCCGATTCCCTTCCAGAAGCGCTGCCAGCCCTTGGCGTGTGGCGGCAGCGGGTCGAGCGCGTGCAGGTAGATTGCCGGCACGATCAGCAGCAGCGCCCAGGCCAGCATCTGCACCACCGCCGGGATCACCGGCGACACCAGCCAGACGGCGGTCGCCAGCAGGATGACGCCGAAGGCCTTCTTGACCGCCTCCATCCAGGGTCCCGACTTCGGCAGCAGGGTGCCGGCGCTGGCGCCGACGACGAGCAGCGGCGCACCCATGCCGAGCGCCAGCGAGAACAGCGCCGCGCCGCCGAGCACCGCGTCCCCGCTCTGGCCGATGTAGAGCAGGGCTCCGGCGAGCGGCGCGGCGACGCAGGGGCCGACGATCAGGGCCGACAGCGCGCCCATCGCAGCCACGCCCGGCAGCGAGCCGCCGCGGATGTGGCTCGCTTCCTCCGACATCCTGCTCTGCAGGAAGGTCGGCAACTGCAACTCGTAGAAGCCGAACATCGACAGCGAAAGGAGGACGAAGACGGCGGCGAAGGCGCCGAGAACCCAGGGATTCTGCAGGGTCGTTGCCAGCAGCGTGCCGGTGAGGCCGGCGGCGACACCGGCGGCGGCGTAGGTCACCGCCATGCCCAGCACGTAGGCCAGCGAGAGCAGGAAGCCGCGCACATGCGAGACACCGTGTCCGTCACGTCCGGCGCCGACGATGATCCCCGACAGGATCGGAATCATCGGAAAGACGCAGGGGGTCAACGACAGCAGCAGACCGAAGCCGAAGAAACTGCCGATCAGCAACCAGAAACCGGCATGCCGGAACAGCTGCGCGATGCGCCCGGACTCGTCGCCCGCGACGCCAGAGGCTGTCGGTTCGGCGACCGCAGCGACTGCCGCCGGGTCGGGCAGTTCAACAGCCAGCGAGTGCTGTTGCGGCGGATAACAGATGCCGGCATCGGCGCAGCCCTGCGAAGTCACGCGCAGGGTCAGCGGCAGCGGCCCGGAACTGTCGCGCTCGACAGGCAACCGGATGAGCACGTTGTCGTAGAACACTTCGACGCGGCCGAAGGTGTCGTCCTGCTTTTCCTTGCCCGGGGGCAGCAGCGGCGTGCCAAGACGAATCGTTGCCGGCTCGGCGGCAAAGCGGAACTTGTCACGGTACAGATAATATCCCTTGGCGATGCTGAAGCGCACCTCCAGCGTCTGCCCGTCGAGCGCGCGCACGCTCGGCTTGAAGGCCACCGCCGGGTCGAGGAACTCCTCCGCCTGGGTCAGCGTGGCCAGCAGCAGCAGCAGAAGCGAGAGCAGGCAGCGGAGCATCGGCACCTCTGGCTGTCTCAGGCAGACGGCGCGGTTTCGGCCGTCACCCAGGCGAGATACTCGGGGAGGCCAGCGGCAATCTCGAGCGCGACCACTTCCGGCAGCTCGTACGGATGGCTGGCGCGGATTGCCGCCGCCAGCTCGGCGAAGCGCTCGGAGCTCGTCTTGATCAGCAGCGGCACCTCGTCGGCTGTCTCCACCTCCCCTTGCCAGCGGTACACGGAGCGGCAGGGCGCGAGGATGTTGACGCAGGCAGCGAGGCGCGCCGCGACAAGCTGCTCGGCCAGCGAGCGTGCCGCCGCCTGGTCGGGCAGATTGGTGAGGACGAGGAGGGTGGTCACGCGGCGCATTCTACCGCATCGTTGGCTGCCGCTGCAGGCGCGCCGACAGCCTGGTGGCTGCGTGCCTCTCCTCGTCAGGCGGGCCGGCAGGCGCCCGACGTAGCCGCTTGCCGCTGCTGTCGGCGGCGCCGCTGGCGCCCCGCTTCAGGCGTCATGGCCGGGATTGGTGCGCGCCAGCCGGCGCAGCAGTGCCGGCCACGCCAGACCGCCGCCGCTGCCGCGCGTCACCTGCTCCCATTGCGTCTGTGCGCCGTCGATGATCGGTTGCGCGATGTGGCGCAGCGGCAGGCCACCGCTCATCGCCTTGACCTGCATGCGGCAGCTCGTCTCGAAGAAGTACATCGCGACGAAGGCTTCGGCCACCGATCTGCCGACCGTCAGGAGGCCGTGATTGCGCAGCATCAGGAAACGCCGGTCGCCGAGGTCGCGCACCAGGCGGGGCTTCTCGTCGTCGACCAGAGCCACTCCTTCATAGTCATGGTAGGCGAGCGACGACAGTACGAAGATCGAGTGCTGCGACAACGGCAGCACACCGGCCTCTTGCGCCGAGACGGCAACGCCATTGACGCTGTGCAGGTGGAGGACGCAGATCGCGTCCGCACGGGCTGCGTGCACCGCGCTGTGGATCGTGAAGCCGGCGGGGTTGATGTCGTATGGCGCGTCGTCGAGCTTGTTGCCCTGCACATCGACCTTGATCAGACTCGAGGCCGTAATCTCGTCGAACATGAAGCCGTAGGGATTGATCAGGAAATGGTGCTCGGGGCCGGGAACGCGGGCCGAGATATGGGTGAAGATCAGGTCGTCCCAGCCAAAAAGCGCGACCAGGCGATAGCAGGCGGCGAGATCGACGCGCTGTTGCCATTCGGCATCGCTGATGCCGGAGCGGATGCTGCTTGCAGAAAGGCTCATGCTTTTCTCCTCAAGTGGTTGCCGCACCGCGGTGGCCGGAGCTTCCCGGGCGGACCGAGGCCGTGCGGCGGCTGCTGCGTGCTGCTGGCTGGCGCAGGCCATCAGTCGTCCGCCCGGTGGCGCTGACGATCGGCTCGGTGGCGGCTGCTGCCCGGCGACTGGCGGCCATCGCCGGGGCCGGCACCGTGCCGCCTGCCGTCATCTGCCCGAGCACCGCGCTTCGACCTCCTGCTTGCGCTGCTGGATCAGGGCCGTCCGTTCCTTGTCGCCGAGAAAGACGCGCTCGCCCTTGTCGTCGTATCGCGCAACGGCGTTCGCGTTCTGCAGGTCCTCGAGCGACTTCCTGGCCAGCAGACAGTCGCGCTGCAGGCGCTTCGCTGCCGTTTCCTGTTCCTCCTGCTTGCGCGCCGCGGCGTCACGATCGATCTGGCGCTGGCGAAACTCGGTTTCCTTCTGCTGCCAGCTCTTGCCAGCCGGCTGGCCGCCATCACCGGCGGCCGCCGCAGGCTGGCCCTGGACGGCCGGCGCCTTCGCCGGCTTCTGTGCTGGTTGTCCCGGCGGTGGCAGCTCCGAAAAGTGGGTGACCCCCTTCTCGTCGACCCACTTGTAGACCCCGGCGCCCGACGCCGCCGTGGCGACGACGAGCAGCGCGAAGAACAGGGCTAGTGAACGCATGCTTTCCCTCCGTCGTGGCCATCGGAATCAGCATAGAACCGCCGCCCGGCGGCGTCAATCGCGCCGCTGTTTCACGGGTTGCCGGGGGGCCACTCCGGTGCCTGCGGGACCGCCCCGCGCGAATGGAGCTGCGCCAGCGTGCAGCAGCAGACGCTGACGACCGTCATCGTCAGCCGGTCACGCCCGACGACGGCGAAGCCCGCGCTCCGCTGCAGAATGCTTCGCGCCGGCCGGACGAAGCGGGTGGTCGGCATTGCTGCCAGGAGGTTGCACATCGCCGGCATGACGCCGCCGAGCCGCGCACCGGTCGGCTTGCGAGCGACACGGGCACGGGCGACGAGGCAGGTCGGCGAACCGTCGGCGTCGCGCCCCCTGCCGAGGCGATCGTCGAGCCGGGGTCGACCATGCCGTCGATCTGACCGCCGCGTGGATGGCAGCGGAAAACGCCTCGGATGACCAGCCCGAGGAGGACGGCGGTGCGCTGTTTCCCCTATGGCGTGCCTTGCCGCCGATTCCGCCGCGACCAGCCGAGACCGGCAAGCGACAGGCCGACGAGCAGCGCCGACGCCGGCTCCGGTACCGCACTCGGTTCGGCGGTGACGCGCACGTTGTCGAGCGCTGCGCCGTAGCAGCAGGTACCGTTGAGCGCCGAAAAGCTGAGAATGGTCTGCGCGGTGTCGGCGGTGAACTGGAAGCTGTAGTCCAGCCAGCCCATGTTCGAGCGTGACCTGCCGCTCTGGTTGAAGGAGAACTGCCCCTGCTCGTCGCCAGCGACGACCTGCAGCAGCTTCGTCGTCGGTCCGCCGTCGGTGTTGCCGGCCATCGCGAAGTCGACCGTATACACCCAGCCGATATTCGTGTCGAAGGTCTGGCTGATGGTGCCGAGCGTGTTGCCGGCGAGGTCGATGCTGCGGCTGCCGTTGGCGGCCTGCCAGTAAGTGCCGATGTAGTCGATATTGCCACCGCTGACCGTCCAGCCGGTGATCTGGCTGTTGTTGAGACCAAGAGTTGTAAAGGTGCCCGGGTTGAGCGAGGCCACCTCGAAACTGCCGTTCTGGAAGGGTGCAGCCTGCGCCAGCCCGCAGGCCGACAGGGCGCCGACGAGCGTCAGCAGACGGGCCATTGAACGTGTAGTCATGGTGAATCTTCCTTTGTCGTGTCATTGAAGAATTGCGACCCCTTCAGCTCCTCGCGTGCCAGCGATTCGCGTCCGGCTCTGGTCGAAACCCTGTTCGCCTCCTGCTCCGGCTTCGGACTCGTGCCTGCGGCAGAAGCGGCCACCGGCCACGCCACCATTGCACTGTCCCGCTGCCCGCCACGTTCGATCAACGCGCCGGACGTCCCGTCGGGGAAATCAGGGCCGTCGCGCATTGCAGCCGAGGCCATGGCTGAAGCATCCGTCCTTTCGCCGTCGATCGCCGTGCGAAAGCGCACAGCGCTGGCTCTTTGGCCGGCGGCGAAGCGTTTCGCCGGCGAGCGAACCGCCACCGGCCGAGCTGAAGACGGCCCGTTGTCGTTGCCGACAGCGGACTGTCGGCTCAGCCGCTGCCGATGCGGGCGGCGAGGAAGTCCATCAGCACGCGGACGCGGTGTGGCACCTGGCGATTGCTGGGGAGGATGGCGTGGATGCCGAAGCCGGGAACGGGAAACTCGGTCAAGATGGGCTCGACACGCCCGGCAGCGACGAAGCCTTCGACGATGAAATCGGGCTGTAGACTGATCCCCAGTCCCTGCGCCGCCGCTTCACCGAGCACTTCGCCGTTGTTGGCCTGAATGCGGCTGCGCACGGCAAAGCCCTGCAGCTTGCCGGCGACCAGGAACTGCCAGCTTTGCACCGTGCCGCCGCCGGTATAGCCCAGGCATTCGTGATCGATCAGTTCCGACGGATGTAGTGGCCGGCCGTGGCGGGCGAGGTAGGCGGGCGCCGCGACCACCTGCATGCCGCCGGCGCCGATCCGCCGCGCCACATCACCGCCCTCCAGCCGGCGCGTGATGCGGATCGCCAGGTCGATGCCTTCCTCGATCAGGTTCACCCGGCGGTCGGTGTAATCCATGTCGAGGCCGACTTCCGGATGGCGCTGCGAGAACTCGAGCAGTAGCGGCGCCAGCCGCTTCAGTCCGAAGCTGAGCGGCAGGCTCAGGCGGATGTTGCCGCGCGGCGCGACGCGCTCGTCGGCGACGTCGGTCTCCGCTGCTTCGACGAGATTCAGGATCAGCCGGCACTTCTCCAGGTAGGCGCTGCCCGCCGAGGTCAGCGACAGCCGGCGCGTGCTGCGCAGCATCAGCCTGGTGCCGAGATGCGCCTCCAGTGCCGCCACCTGCCGCGTCACGACCGAGCGAGCGACGCCGAGTTGCTGCGCCACGGCAGCAAAGCTGCCGAGTTCGGCAACGCGCAGGAAGAGTTTCATCGCGTCGAGCCGGTCCATTGTTGCTTCCTGAGCAATGATGATTTGCACATTGTCGTCTATTTCGATCCGAAAGCATGGACTACAGTTCGCCCATCACATCAGGACGCACCGCCATGACCCCAAGCCAACCGCAACCTGCAATCTTCGTACCGCACGGCGCCCCGAGCTTCGCGCTGCGTCCGGGCGCCGCTGGCGCGGCGATCGCCGCTCTCGCCCGCACGCTGCCGCTGCCGCGTGCGATCGTCATCGTCAGCGCCCATTGGGACACGACCGTACCGACGGTCGGCCGTGCCGACCGGCCGCAGACCATCCACGATTTCCACGGCTTTCCGGCGGCACTGTACGAGATGCACTATCCCGCCACCGGTTGCCGCGAGGCGGCAGACGAGGTCGTCGCAGCCATCCGCGCTGCCGGCCTCGAGGCCGAGCGGGCGCCGGCCCGCGGCCTCGACCATGGCGCCTGGATCCCGTTGCGGCTGATGTTTCCGGAAGCGGAGGTGCCGGTCATCCCGCTCTCCATCCAGAGCCACGGCGGGCCGCAGCAGGCCTGGCTGCTTGGCCGGGCGCTGGCGCCGCTGGCGGAGCAGGGCTTTCTCGTCGTCGGTTCCGGCAACGTCACGCACAACCTGCGCGACTACCAGCAGGCGGCGCGCGGCGGCGCGATCCCGGCCTACGTTCGGCAGTTCCCGAGCTGGCTGGCAGATCGCCTGCTGGCCGGCGACACCGCGGCCGTGCTCGACTACCGCCGCCGGGCGCCGGGCGCCGTCGCCGCTCACCCCAGCGATGAACACCTGCTGCCGCTCTTTGTCGCACTCGGGGCGGGTGGCGATTCGCCGCGGGTCGAGCGCATCCACGCCGGGGTTGACGATTGCGTCCTCGCCATGGACGCCTATTCGTTCGCCCCCGTCAGCTCGTTGCCAGGCACGTTGCAGACAGCGTGCGGCGAGGATGCGATCGGCGCTCGCGCAATCACCAGGGGCACGCGCAGCGGCACCGGTAGCGCCAGCGACGTGTCGGATGCGGCTGTGGTGCCGGCGGCCGACGCCGCCATCGCAGCCATCGATCGATGAGCAGCGCCTCGCCGCTGCCACCACAGGAGAAGCTCATGTTGCGCATCAGGAAATCCGAAGATCGCGGCCATGCCGACCACGGCTGGCTGCAAAGCCATCACTCGTTCTCGTTTGCCGGCTACCACGATCCGGCGCACGTCGGCTGGGGCAACCTGCGCGTCATCAACGACGACCTGATTGCTGCCGGCGGCGGCTTCGGCATGCACGGCCACCGCGACATGGAGATCATCAGTTATGTCACCGCCGGACTGCTCGCACACAAGGACAGCCTCGGCAACGGCACGACCATCCCGCCCGGCGATGTGCAGCGCATGAGCGCCGGGAGCGGTGTCCGCCACAGCGAGTTCAACCAGGCGCCGGGTCAATCGACCCATCTCCTGCAGATCTGGATCGAGCCGTGCCGGAAGGACATCGAACCGGGTTACGAACAGAAGCACTTTCCCGCCGTGGAGAAGCGCGGCCGCCTGCGTCTGATCGCCTCGCCCGACGGTGCCGCCGGTTCGCTGACGATGCATGCCGACGCTGCCATCCATGCCGGCCTGTTCGACGGTGCGGAGTCCGCAAGCCTGCCGCTCGACGCGGCACGCAAGGCCTACGTGCATGTCGTCCGCGGCAGCCTGGTCGTCAATGGCCAACTGCTGCACGGCGGCGATGCCGCCCTGCTGGCCGATGAAGAGCAGCTCGAACTCGGCGGCGGGGACGACGCCGAGGTTCTCGTATTCGATCTCGCACCCTGATCACCCAACCACCACAAGGAGTTTCACGATGAGCAGGATAGCCGCTGTCTTCCATTCCGGTTACGGCCACACGCAGCGCATGGCGCAGGCCGTCGCCGCAGGTGCCGGAGCCGAACTGATCACCATCGACGCCGAGGGCAATCTGCCCGCGGGTGGCTGGGAAAGCCTCGCCGCCGCCGACGCCATCATCATGGGCAGCCCGACCTACATGGGCAGCGTCAGCTGGCAGTTCAAGAAGTTCGCCGACGCGTCGAGCAAGCCGTGGTTCACGCAGGCGTGGAAAGACAAGATCTTCGCCGGCTTCACCAACAGCGCGACGATGAACGGCGACAAGCTGTCGACCCTGCACTATCTGTTCACGCTGGCCATGCAGCACGGCGGCATCTGGGTCGGCAGTGGCATGCTGGCAGCCAACACCAAGGCCGCGCAGCGCAACGACCTCAACTATGTCGGTTCCTTCAGCGGCGCCATGGCCACTTCGCCCGCCGACAGCAGCCCGGACGAAATGCTGCCGGGGGACCTCGAGACCGCCCGCCTGTTCGGGCAGCGCGTCGCCGAACTCACTGCCCGCTGCCGCTGACGAGCTGCAGCGGCTTCGTCGCCGGGCCTGCCGTCCGGCGGGCACCCGGCGATGACTCTGCGCCCCTGTCCTTGAGCGCCAGAAGGGCGGTCTCGTCGCCCTGGGGTGCTTCTGCTGGGGGGACGGGCCGTCTCATCCTTTGCCATGTTTCCCGCCGGGAAGATTCAGTCAGAGAGAGACCGATTGCCCTCGGGGAAGAGGAGCAATCCTGGGTCAACGATCCGCATCACGGCAGCGCTGGGCGCGTCAAGCGAGGATGCGGTCGCCGTCGTGGCGGCGCGATCGGGTGACGAGAAAAAAATCACGCTTTGTCCGGTGGCAACTGTCGGATTACTTTACACCCCGATGCAAGCCCTGCCGGGACACGCAGCCAATGCCCGGATTTATTGAGGCTAAATCGCTATGTCAATGGGTGGCCCGAAATTTGCTTTCTCGACTACCGTTGCATCTTCTGCGGTGTACATCCCGGGTCAACCGGCCAGACATGGTTGTTTTTTTGAGGAGTCGTAATCCGTGAAATCCAAGCTTCTTTTCGCCGCGGTCGTTGCCGCGGCAGTGACTGGCAGCGCGCATGCAGCGCTGTTTTTCAGCGATGATTTCCAGTCGAGCACCGAGGGCGGCAATGCCATCCCGAGCGGTTGGGCGGTTTCCAATGGCACTGTCGAGGTCCTCGGTCCGAGTTTCTTTGGCGGCCTGTGCAATGGCGCCACCGGTGAGAAGTGTGTTGACCTCGATGGCAGTACCAGGGACGCGGGAATCCTGTCGCGGGTGTTCTCGCTCACCGCGGGCAACACCTACGCCCTGAGCTTCGATCTCGCCGGGAACCGCCGTGGCGCGGGCACCGAGACCGGCACGGTCAGCTTTGGTACGTCCGTACTGAACTTCAGCCTGCCGGCTGCGCAGACCGCGTACGTCAATCTGTCGCTGCTGTTCTCGCCAGGATCGTCGGGGAACTACAGCTTGTCGTTCGCGAACGACGGTGGTGACAACATGGGTGCAATCCTCGACAACGTGGTGATCACCGTCGATCAAAATGCCGTTCCGGTGCCCGGCACGCTTGCTCTGCTGGCTGCCGGGGTGCTTGCCGGACTGGCAGCGAAGCGTCGGCGCGGCTGACGGAATGCTGTAGCCCGTCGACACGTCTCGACACGTCAAGGGGCGATGCGCCTGGGTCCGCCCCGGCGCGCGCGGTCATCCGCGGCGTGCCCGCCTGCTGTGGCCGTCGGGACGAGCGAGCCAGGCCGCTGTTGGTCGACCGACCTCACTTGGAGAGAGGGCGACGGCGCGCGCAGGCTGATGGATGGTTGTGAGCACGGGGCATCCTTGCGCTTGCGGCCAGCGACAAGCGGGTGCCTTCCCTGCCCTGTAGTCGCGATTGAGGCGTGGTTCCGCTCGCAGCATTTCCTGCAGGCGTAATCCTGATGCTGGTGTCGACCGTGCCACCAGTGGTGCGGGTGGGTCTCTGCGCAGGCCTTCTGAATCCGCTGCTGGTTCTCGGGATAGTCCGTATCGTGCTGCCGCTTGGCCGCTTGGCCGCCTGCCAACGCCAACGCCGTCGCCGTTGGCGTTGGCGTTGGCGTTGGCGTTGGCAGGCGGGGTCGGTCGCCCGTCCGATCGATGCATTCTCGGTCTCTTTGGCAAGGCTGCGGGTGCACGGCGCCGCCGCCGGGGAGCGCCTGCTCGGCTGGCTGCGCGCCCGGCGGCAGCCATCGGCACTTGCCTGCCGTTTCGTCTTCTCCGCTTCGATCGGTCTCACTGCGCTGCTTTGCCGGCAGCGCCTGAGCACGCGCTTCAACGATGGTGCCACCTTCCGGCACCGCCCGTTCAAGCCCGCCGCCACGCTCGACATGCTCGCCGAACAGGCTGCACACGCGCGCTGCTGGCGGTCGTCGCGCCGAGCGGGAACGGGCTCAGCCGGCGGCAGCCCGCCGTCCGCCGGGCGCGCCACGAAGCCGACCCCGATCGGCGCTCGGGGCACCTCGACGAAGCGCTGCTGCTGCTCGAGGAAGCTTGACGAAACACTGCGCCAAGCCGAGGATCCGGCGCAGGCCGCCGCGGCTACCGTCACGGCGACGATGCGGATGCAGAACCGCGACCGCGTGGCGCCGCAACGCGCCTTCGACAACGCCTGAACAGGCACCTGAAAGGAGACCCGCCATGAACAAGGAAAACCCCGTCCGCTGGTTCGAAATCTACGTTCAGGACATGCAGCGCGCCAGGTCGTTTTACGGCAGCGTCCTTGGCGTCGAGTTCACGCAACTCGAGAGTCCCGGCATCGAGATGTGGGCCTTTCCGATGCAGATGGACGTCGGCGGCGCGTCGGGATCGCTGGTGAAGATGGAAGGCATGCCATCGGGTGGCAACAGCACGCTCGTCTACTTCGGCTGCGAGGACTGCGCGGTCGAGGTCGGACGTGTCGTCAAGGCTGGTGGCCAGGTCTGCCAGGACAAGTTCTCGATCGGCCAGTATGGTTTCTGTGCGCTGGCCAGGGATACCGAAGGCAACATGTTCGGCCTGCACTCGATGGTCTAGCAGCCTGTCGGACTTGACCAAGTCGGCTGCAAAAAGTGGGAAGACGGCTCATTTCTCCCCGTATTTCTGCACGAATAGAACAACTATTCGCTTGAAATCCGTGAAAAACTGCGCTCGTCTCCCACTCTTTTCGCTTCGACCCATCAAGTCCGACAGGCTGCCAGGCGCCCGGCCCGAAGCGTCGTCGCCCGCGGCTCAGAACGGCGACAGCACGGCGACCACGCGGTCCGCTTCGATGCGCACCGACTTCAGCAGCCAGCGCGCGGTCATTTCCGGCAGGCTGCCGTTCTCGCGCAGGACGTAAACCGGTTTCGACCGGAAGTACGATGCGAGCAGTTGCGAGGCTGCCTGGCGAACGAGCGGGTTGGCCTCCTTTCGCCGGGCGGGAATGGTCACCGAATCGACGACCGGGTTCTCGAGAAAGAAGGCCTTCTGCTGGTCGTCGTAGCGAACGCCGGCTCGGCCGGCGACATCGACGCGGAGCGGCCGCCCGCCCGGCATCTCCACGTCCACGGCGCTGGCGATGCCGGCGCGGCCGTCGTCGCCGTCGAGCCGGATTGTCGGCGGCTCGTTCAGGGCGACCGAAATCAGCCCGCCGTAGGACAGTTGCAGCGGCTTCGCCCTGGCCAGAGCCGCCTCGATGTCCGCCTGCGAAAAGACGACTTCCCTCTCGAACAGGCCGGCACCCCGACTCAGGCCGCTGGCCAGCAGGATGGCGACAAGAAGCAGCGCGCGTGCGAGTTGCATGAGGTTTCCGGTTCGCTTCAGTAAATGCGCTATCGTCTGCCGATCCGCCGATGAAGGCAAGCGACGTCGTGCCGTTGACGGCGACCGCCCGTCCGCTCGCCGCCGTCGACCGGCATGCTCCCGATCCTGCTCCGGGCAGCGGGCGCCTTGCAGCCCGGCTGCAGGCAGACTCGCGGCGAGGCGGTTTCCGACCATCGGCCTGGCCACGCGGCAGGAGTTTCGTCCCGCGCCGATGGTGCAGGGAAATTCAGCAAGAATCGGATTGCGCGCCCGGCTGCCCCTGCCGCACACTCAGGCATCCTTTCTCTTCGGTGGTGGTGATGGCGCCATGAACGATTCCAGCGTGATTCGCCTGCTGCTGCTCTCCTCGATCTGGGGCGCCTCCTTCCTGTTCCTGTTCGGCGCCGCGCTGGTGCTGTCCGGTACCGGTCTGGCGACCGGTTTCTCGCCGACATCGTTGCTGGCGACATGGAGGCTCCGGCATGTCCAGTGGTGAACCCGGCGAGCAGTCGAGAAACTTTGCCGTCGTCGCGCGCGCCATCGAATACATCAGCGCGAACGCACGCGGGCAGCCGACTCTGGAGGAGATTGCCGCGGCCGTCCACCTGAGCCCCTTCCACCTGCAGCGGCTGTTCTCCGCCTGGGCCGGCATCTCGCCGAAGCGCTTCCTGCAGTACCTGACCAAGGAACATGCCCGGCGCGAACTGGCCCGGTCGCGCGACGTCCTGACGGTAGCGGCCGACAGCGGCCTGAGCAGTGGCAGCCGCCTGCACGAGCTGATGGTCAGTTGTGAAGCGCTGTCGCCCGGCGAGATCAGGGCCGGCGGCCGCGGCATCACGATCTCCTGCGGCTTCGCGCCGTCGCCTTTCGGCGACGCCCTGATTGCCTGGAGCGGGCGCGGTGTCTGCCATCTCGCCTTCTGCTCGACGGCTGCGCCGGCGATGATCGCCGAACTCGTTGCGCGCTGGCCGGCGGCGACGATCTGCCGCGACGATGCGCAGGCGCGGGTCCTGCTGGCCACCATCTTCCCGGCGACACCGACGCGCGGCAGGCTGCACCTGTTGTTGCGCGGAACGAATTTCCAGATCAAGGTCTGGGAAGCATTGATGCGCGTCGAACCCGGTACCCTGGTCTCCTATGGCGAACTGGCGCGGCGGATGGCGGCGCCGAATGCCCAGCGGGCAGTGGGCAGCGCACTGGCGGCCAACAGCATCGCCTACCTCATTCCCTGCCACCGCGTCATTCGCGAGTCGGGAGAGATCGGCAACTATCGCTGGGGCAGCAGCCGCAAGCTGGCGATGATCGGCCGCGAGGCTGCCCTCGGCTCTCTCATCGGCAACGGCGTGGACGTCGGCGGTGGGCGCACGGGCTGATCGCCGTCGCCGGCAGCGGGGCGGTCTGCCCGCGTCTCCGCGTCCCGCTACTCCCGGCCCACCGACAGCACCGGATGGGTCTCGCTTTCCGAGACCAGCACGGTCATCAGGTTGGTGACCAGCCTGACGCGGTCTTCCGACGACAGCTTGACGACGCCTTCCGCTTCGAGCTGTTCGATGCCCAGCTTGACCATGCCGACTGCTCCGTCGACGATCCGGGCGCGGGCAGCGACGACCGCTTCCGCCTGCTGCCGGCGCAGCATGGCGCTGGCGATCTCCGGCGCGTAGGCGAGGTGCGAGATGCGCGCCTCGACGACCTCGAGTCCGGCCAGAGCGACGTGCTCCTGGATTCGCGTCGCGAGCAGTTCGGCGACGGCATCCATGTCACCGCGCAGCGAGTTCCGCCCGTCCGCGTCACCATCGTACCAGCGCGCGCTGACCACCGAGCGCACCGCCGACTCGCTCTGGATGATGATATAGGTGCCGTAGTCCTCGACATCAAAGGCGGCGCGGGCGGTGTCGGCGACGCGCCAGACGACGACCGCCGCCACTTCCACGGGATTGCCGGCCCGGTCATTGACCTTCAGCGTCGGCGTGTTCAGGTTGTTCGCGCGCAGCGACATCTTCTGCCGCTGGAAGAAGGGATTCACCCAGTAGAAGCCGTCCCTGCGCAGGGTGCCGGCGTAGCGGCCGAAGAAGGTGAAGATGCCGGCGATGTTCGGCTGCAGGATGCCGAAGCCCTTGGCGAGAAAGGCCAGCAGCGGAATGGCGAGGATACGGATCAGCGAGACCTGGGTCGGGAAAGGCAGGGCGATGCCGAGAGCGCTCCATGCCATGAGACCGATGAACGGCCAGACGGTCCAGATCAGCAGGGCGAACCACAGGGGCAGGGCGAGCCAGCCGGAGAGGCTGACAGCCGCCTTTTCTTCAGCGATTTGACGCATCGGGCACTCCTCGTCAGCGTTGCAGGTGGTGTCATTGTAGACCCTCGCCGCCAAGTCGGGCGGCATCGGCCCGCCGCAGCACGGCGCGCCACCGGGCTTCGCGGCATCAGCGGCCTGCCACGAGGAGCGCCAGCTCGGCTGATGGAAGTGTCGGACTTTTTTATGGCTTCTGCTTTGGTGGCGCGGGTTCCCCGGCCACGAACGGCTGCCAGAACTTGGGCGTCGGCTCGGCAGGCAATCCCTTCACCTTCTCGCTCAGCGGACCAGGCCTGCTCAAGGTCACCGACGCTTTCGATATCGGTGATACCTTCGACGTGTTCGTGAACTCGGTGCTGGCCTTCACGACCTCGGCCCCGGGCGCCGGTTCTTTTACGGGCAACCCGGACGTCGCGTTCGCCAGCGGTTACTACAGCGCTGGCAGTCTGCTGCTCGCAGCGGGCAACTACAGCATCGACATCTTCGCCAACCAGTCGCCCTTTGGTGGCGGCGGTTCTTATGTCGAGATCGAGTCGGCGATTCCGTTGCCGGGTACGCTGGCTCTCGTCGGTCTCGGTCTGGCCGGACTCGGCTTGCGTCGCCGGGTAGCCTGAGCTTGACGTTCTGACGGCGGTTCGCTTCGGGCCGCCGCCAAGAGGTCCTTGCCGGCATCGCCGGCATTTTTTTCAGTGGCGTGACCCGTGGCAGCCACCGGCGGCGCCCCCGTCTTTCGCACAGGCCGCTCCTGCCGGCTGTCGCGAAGCGCCCTGCGCCTCCACGTGACAGACCGGAACGACCGCAATCGCATGGGCCAAAGCCGCTTCGGCCGCGATTTCATGGTCCTCGAGGACGAGCGGCGTGGTCGCCGTGGCTCCGCTCCGTCTGGCGCCCTTACTCCTTCATCTGACGCAGTCACCGGTGGGACAAGAGCAGCTCCGCTGGTCCCGGATCGGCTCAGCCGCGCGTTGGGCTACTTGCGGAGGAGAGGTTGATTCTCCTATCCTTGGCGTGCCAAGCGGGTCGGTCTGGTCATCGCTGTATCTCTCCACGTCTCGTGATTTCGGGCAAGGCAACGGGCAGGCCCGGCGAGTCGTGCGCCGGCCAGCGGGCAGGCGTGATACCAAGGGCAGGTGCGAACAGGAGTACGCGAGATGGCACTGGCGCTGCGTGATGAGCAAAGGCATACCTATGCAGAATACCTTGCCTGGCCGGAGGAAGCGCGTTACGAGTTGATCGATGGCCTTGCCTATGCCATGGGCCCTGCACCCTTGCGGCAGCATCAGCGAATCGTTCTGGAAATGGCCAGGCAGATCGCCGCCGCGGTCGACGGCGGTCCTTGCGAGGTCAACATCGCGCCCTTCGATGTCCGGCTACCGCGTGCCCATGAGGGGGACGAGCTGATCGACACGGTTGTGCAGCCGGACATCGTCGTGGTGTGCGATCGCTCGAAGCTGGACGACCGAGGCTGCCGGGGCGCCCCGGACTGGCTGGTCGAGGTGCTGTCGCCGGGCAGCGCGGCACACGACCAGGTGCGCAAGTTGTTTCTCTACGAGCGTCATGGGGTGCGCGAGTACTGGTTGGTGCACCCCACTGACCAGATCGTCACCGCTTACCGGCTTGAGAACGGGGTTTACGGGCGACCACTGGTGCAGGAACTTCTCGGTACGCTCTCCTCGAGCGCTTGTCCTCGTGTGGAAATCGACTGGGAGGCCATCGTCCGCGGCCTGCGCTAGCTCGCGGCGCCGGTGTCGTGTTTTGGCATCAGATGGCCATCCGCCCGCAACCGTCCCCGGCAAACCAGGCGAGACCCTCCTCGGTCCGGTCACGGCATCGAGCAGAGAGCAATCGCCGGCGCACAACCCGATCTCACGCCAGATGCTGACGGACGAAGGCCAGCAGCAGCCACGCCGACGAGAAGAAGATCGTCGTGAAGGTCAGCGCCATCCCGGTGACGCGGAAGCTGAAATTCTCCGCCGGTTGGCTGACGCCGTAGGCATGGGCGATCCTGCCCAGCAGCAGGCACAGGCACAGCCCATGCAGCAGCAGCGGCTGCGCTCCCTGCGTCTCGACGAAATACAGCAGAATCAGGCCGAGCGGCACGTACTCGGCGAAGTTCGCATGCACGCGCATGGCACGCAGCATCGCCGGGTTGCCGCCGTCGCCGACGGCGATGCGGAGTTCGCGCCGCAGGCGCAGGGTACGGATGCTGAGGGCGACGAAGAAGAGCGCCAGCAGCGCGGCGTAAGCCGGAACGATGTAGGTGTTCAGTGTCGTCTCCCGAAACGATCTGCTGCAGCCCGAGGGCGCCGGCTGAGGCCGCTCATGTCGTCGCTGCGCGTGGCGGCCGCTGCCTGAGCGCCCACGACTGCACGCTGGGCCTTTGCCACTGCCGCGTCGCGTAGCGGGCGAGAGCATCGGGAACGGCGTCGCCGTTCAGCAGCAGCCGGTTGAGCATCAGCGCGAGGTCGACGTCGGCGATGCACCACTCGTCGCCGCACAGGTGGTCGCCGCCGTGCGCCAGCAGCTCGCCGGCACCGGCGAACAGCCTTGCCACCGCGCGCGTGGCATCCGCCGAGAGCGGCTGCGACGTCGGGCCATAGAAGATGATCTCGGTCGAACGTTCCTGCCGGATCGGCAGAAAGTCGCTGCGCAACCACGCCTGTACCTGCCGCGCGCGGGCGCGTGCCCGCGGTGCCGACGGATAGAGCGCCGGTCCCGGATAGACCTCGTCGAGATACTCGGCAATCGCCGAGGACTCCGACAACGCGAAGTCGCCGTCGACGAGCGTCGGCACGCGGGCGCTGATCGAGAGGCGGGCGAAATCCGGCCGCTGCTGGTCGCCGGCGGCGAGGTCGAGCGTCTCGATGGTGAACGGCAGCCGCTTTTCCTGCAGCGCGACGAAGGCCGACAGGGCATAGGGCGAGGCATACTGGACATCGACGTAAAGGAGCATGGTCAGCGATTCCCGTCAGGAGGAAAGGGTCGGAGCGCCGCGCGGGTTCGCCCGCAGCCAGGCCAGCACGTCGTCGGCATTGCGGTCCGGCGGAAAGACCGGGTAGAAGAGCTTGGCGACGCGTCCGTCGTCGACCACCAGCGTCAGCCGCCGGTAGAGTTCCGTTCCGGCAACGTTGAAGGTCGGCAGCCGCAGCGCGGACTTCAGACGCAGCTCGCTGTCGCTCAGCAACTCGAAGGGCAGGTGCAGCCGGTCGCGCGCCTCGCGCTGGTATTCGCTGTCCTGCGCGCTGAGCCCGTAGACGCCGGTGTCCAGGGCCTGCAACTCGGCGAAGTGATCGCGAAAGCTGCACGATTGCGGCGTGCAGCCGCGCGCGCCGGGGATGGCATCCCAGCCGTCGGGCAACGCGACGCCCGGTCGACCGGTCATCGGGTAGACGTAGAGCACCCAGCGCCCGGGCACTTGGGCAAGGTCGAGCGAAGTGCCGTCGGTCGCGGTCAGCGTCAGCTCGGGCAACCGCAAGCCCTCGAGATGGGCCGACGCGCCGTCGTCGACGGGCGGCGGCAGGTGGTTCGGCAGGGGAAAATCGTTGGTGCTCATCGGACACCTCCTTCACAGACTTCTTGCCCCGTTCCTCGACGACGCGACCGGCTCACCGCCACCGCCACGGCGAGCAGGGAAAGCCATCCGCGGGCGCGCGGCAGCGGACACGAAGCACGCGCCGCCGAGCAACCGCGGCAGGATAGCGCATCGGCGGCGGCTTGTGGCAGCGCATCGGATCGCCATCGACTGCCGTCTTCGCCTGCTGCTGGCGGGGCGCCTCGGCGCCAGACGCGCGCGGACGGGATGGCTCATGTGATCGCTGCCGGCAGCCCGGTCCAGACGATTCCGTCCGGCAGGCTGGCGCGACCGACCCGCCCCTGAAAGCCGCGCGCCGGCAGCGGATAGCAGCGGACATCGTCGGCGGCGGCATCGATCAGCCCCCGGATCTCGTCCAGGCAGTACCTTCGCGCGCGCTCGCTGCCCACCAGCAGCAGATCTACTCTAGCGAAGGTGCTCCGCCGGGCTGGCCCGGTTCCTTCGGGGCGCCAGGGCGGGCGCCAAGAACCACACTTCTTCGGTCTGGCCGCTGGAACTACGGTTCTTTCAATGGCAGCAGTTCCTGCCGCACTGGCACCACCTTGAACTCCGGGTTCTTGTGGAGCAACACGGCTCCTTGCTCGATCGCAGACGCGGCAATCCAGGCATCCGCCACCGACAGGGGGCAAGTGGCCTTGATCGCAGCGGCCCTCTTCAGCAAGTCCGGTGTTTCATGCATCCATGCAACCGGCAGCGCCAGACATTGTTCTTAGGCCAAGCGGCCGGCAGCCTCGCCTTCGTCGCGCCAGACGCGATACAACACCTCCATCAGCGAAATGAACGAGCCGAAACATCGCACTGTCCCCGCTTGTGCCTGTTCGAGCAACTCCGCCACCCGGGCTGCGCCCGGCTCGTCGTCGCGCAAGGTCAGGAGCGCAGAGGTATCCAGCAAATACGCGGTCATTCTCTGACCAGTTCTTCCTGGCGATCCTGCAGCAGGCGCTGCGTGCTCCCACCTTTGCCTTGGCCGCGAAAGGCCTCGATCGGGTTTGCCCGGACCGGCACGACTCGAATTCCCTGGGAATCGACCACCCATTCCAGGCGATCTGCGGGGCTCAAGTGGAACTGTCGCCGAATCTCGGCTGGAACCACTGTTTGTCCGCGCTCAGTGATCGTGCTTCTCATGCTCGTCCCCTTGCAAAATGACTCCGTGAATTGTAAGAGCCTATCCTCGGTAATTCAATTGACCGCCAGCTATCTCCCGCCCCCTCGGAGTCAAGGTGAACCCCGAAGTCAAGACCAGAATGAACGCTGTTCAAGCTGGGCACTGGATTTCAGGTGTCACCGTTTTCGCACCCAGCCGCCGCCAAAAATAAAGTGTACTGTCCCCGTTTTCGTCCCGTTCATGGACGACGCGACCGGCTTACCGCCACCGCCACAGCCACCGCGGGCAGGCAAAGCCCTTCGCGGGCGCGCTGCCGAGCAACCGCGGCAGGATAGCGCATCGGATCGCCATCGACTGCCGTCGTCGCCTGCTGCTGGCGGCGCGCCTCGGCGCCAGACGCGCGCGGACGGAATGGCTCATGTGATCGCTGCCGGCAGCCCGGTCCAGACGATTCCGTCCGGCAGGCTGGCGCGACCGACCCGCCCCTGAAAGCCGCGCGCCGGCAGCGGATAGCAGCGGACATCGTCGGCGGCGGCATCGATCAGCCCCCGGATCTCGTCCAGGCAGTACCTTCGCGCGCGTTCGCTGCCCACCAGCAGGAATACGCTGTACTCCAGCGGCGTGGCGTGCTTGCACATCTCGCGATGCACGCGCAGCAGCCGGCGCGGGTCGCTGATGTCGTAGCCGATGACGAAGGCGAGCTCAGAACTCATCGCCGTTGTCACCCGCGTCGAACTCGTTGCCGGCCACTTCGGTGCCGTCGCTCCCACCGTCGGCCGAGTTGGAGACCGGAGCGGCCGCCAGACCGATCGCATTGGCGACGTCGGCGACGTTCTCGGCGAGCAGCTTGCGCAGGCGCGCCGCGAGTTGCTCCCATTCGGCGTAGAAGCGCGCCCGGCCGGCCTTGCCGAGCAGGCAGCCCAGCTCGCTGTGGCTGAAGTCCTCTGGCCGCAGTTTCTCGCTGCGGAAGAGCATCAGAACGTGCTTGTCGATCTCCACCCGCAGCGGTTCGACCAAGTCGCAGGCGAGCGACTCGCGGGCGAAGTCGAGGGTGTGGTAGAAGCCGACGAAGGGGTCGAGCCCGGCACCGTACAGCGCCAGCACCGCTTCCGCATGCAGCAGCGTATAGCCGAGGGAGAGCACCGCGTTCACCGGGTCGCGGGGCGGCCGGCGGTTGCGTCCGCTGAAGTTCAGGCGATTCGGCAGCAGGTCGCCGAAGCCTTCGAAGTACGCCGCTGCCGCGGCACCTTCGAGTCCGCGCAACGAGGCGATCCGCGTCTGCGCGTCGATTGCCGCGATGCTGCCGTTCACACGACGCAGCGAGAGGGTCAGCAGATAGCGGGAGCGCAACTCGCTCTCGCGGCGCTCGTCGAGAAAGGCTGCCTGTGCGCGCAGCTTCGCTTCGACGATGGCGCGCGAGAAACGCAGACAGAAATCGGTGTCGAGGGATTGCCGGTACTGCGCCACCCGCCGCGCCGCATCGTTGTGCGGCCGGCCGAGGAGCATCGTCGGCACCGCCTTGCGGCCCGAGAGCACGACCACGCCGATTCCCCGTTCGCCGAGCTTGCCGAGCAGCGCCGAAGAGAGCGTGACGTCGCCGCGCATGAAGACGCGCGACAATGGCGCCAGCGGCACCGTGCCGACGCGCTCGCCGTTCTCGTAGAAGACCAGCGCCTCGCCGTCGGCCTTCAGGGTGATTCCACGCCGGTCTACGTAGAGACTCGTCATTGCATCGTTCCTCGTTCAGACGATCAGGAAGACGTCCGTCACCGCTTCGGTCGCTCGACCCAGCAGGGTGCGCTGCATGCGCGGGTCGAGCTGGAAGATGTGCGCGCGGTCTTCGGCCAGGTCGAGCAGGTCGGCCAGGGTCGCCCGCACCTCGCGCAACTCCGCGGCGGTCAGCCAGCACTCGAAGAAGGACTTCTGGCCGCCGACCTTGAACCCCGTCAGGTACTTCTGCACGCGACGACGCACCGCCGAATCGCAGACGTCGTAACAGACCAGGTAGAGGGTTCGTGCCGCATCGTTCATGGTGCGACGATAGTCTGAGAAAGCCCGGATGTCCGGGTCGGCAAGCTTGCCGCGCGGCAACGAAGTGGCTCCGCTTCCGTCCGGGCTGGCGGCCATCGCCTGGGCGGCGAAATCCGGGCGCACCGCATGCCACGAAAGGCCGGGCGCAGATTGACGACCCCACCAGGGACACCCGGTACGATCAGGAAGGCACGCCGGATCGGATCCAATCGGATCCAATCAGCGCAGGTGGCAGGCATCCGTGCCAGGTGTTGCGCTGATGCAGGCCGCAACGCGACGGCGGCGTCATGGCAAAGACTCTGACCAGCGAGGGGCAGGTCAGCATCCCAAAGCAGATTTGCGACGCGTCCAACCGGGCGCCCGGGGACTACCGGTCGAGGGCGGGCTGCCTTGCAGCCCGCTCCGACATGGTTGTTCTGCTCGCCGGACTTGGCGCCGGCACGGGCAATGGCGTTACGCCAGTCATGGCCCGGTCAGCGCGTGATGTCGGGGCGGTTACTACCGCCGCCGTGGTCACCCCTTTCGATCTTGAGGGCGCCACGCGTAACCGCAGGGCTGATGCAGTGACCAATCGCCTTCAGGGCGAAGCGGACTGGGTGATCGCCTTCTCCAACGAAGAATGGATCAATCGCTTCAGCGGCGATACCCCGCTGTTCGACATCTTCAACGCGCTGGATCGCCAAATCGCGACCACCGTGCATTTCGTTGTTGCCCGGCTCAGCGATCCGACAAACCTGACAGACTCTACTTTCGCCCCTGACTGCCCAAGCGTATGATGTACAAAATATTGCACATCTTGTGCTGCATAGGAGGCAACCATGGGAATTGCTGCAAGCGACGTTATCCCCCTCTCGCACGCCCGCGCGAACTTCTCTGAACTGGCCGAAGAGGTCAAGGGCGGTGCGGAGAAGATCATCACCAAGAACGGTGAAAGTTATGTCGCTCTGATCGACGCGCAGCGGCTGGACTACTACCACCAGCTGGAGCGGGAGCGTATTCATTTGCTCCTGATCGACGAGGCCGGCAAAGGCATTGACGACGTTGCCGCTGGCCGCGTCAAGGACGCCCGCAGCGCGATTGCCAGTCTCAAGCGCCGCCGTAGCGCGTGACAGGCCAGCGCCACACAACACGCCAGCAAGGAATGAAACCAACGCCCGCCATGTCGGAAGATCGATTCGTCGGTAACGTCAGGCAGCTTGCAGCCGAGATCGATGCCCTCAATCACCGGGCGGTACGTGAATACGAGCCCGTGGTCGAGACGCTGGTACGCATGCGAAGCCGGGATAAAGTTCAGATCGAGCAAGCCTTGGACGGTCTGCTCAGCTTCTGCGGTTTTGCGCCTGCGCTCGAACTCTACCGCCGGCTGTGTCGTCACTATTGGGACATTGACCCGGTAGCGACAGCGTCCTATGTCGATGCTTACCGAACGATGTGGGATACCGACGAGGATGGGCGATAAGCATGGAGAAGAAACCAGTCGTCAAATTCACCGCCAGCTTCGAGCGCAATCTCGGCGAGATCGAACGCTTCCTGACCGAAGCCGGAGCACCACAGGCCTACGATGGTCTGCTCGATGAACTGCTGGAAACGGTGATTCCCAACCTTGAACGCTTCCCCGGCATGGGCAGGCCGTTCATGCTCCGGCAGCCGCGCTCCGTCGAGACCACCAATGCCTTGGCGACGCTACGCGCAAAGTTGTTGGCGCTGACTACGGACCCGGAGGCACTGCGCGAATACGTCCTCAAGGATTACCTGTTGCTCTACGCGCAGATCGGCGGGGCGATTTACCTCCTCGCCATCCGGCATCACCGGCAACTTTCGTTCGACTTTGAAGGCCACTGGGGCGATAGGCCAACGCCATAGTACTATCCGTCATACAGGGAAAAGAACGACGAACAATGAGCTACAGCCCGCACCAGCTCGCGTATTTCGCGCATCAATTGTCAACACCGATTTAAAACTGACACATTTTTTCGCTGGGCACCGATTGAATCTTGATACACCCCCCGAACCCGCGCGGCGCTCAAGCGGCCGTCGTCACCGCCGCTTTCTTTGCCAGAACCATCCCGGCTTGGCGCTGATGCTTGAGCCGGTAACTTTCGCCGGCGATCGGCACGATGTGCGCGTGGTGCAGCAGTCGATCCAGTAACGCGGCCGTCAGCGTGGAATCCTGAGCGAAGGTTGCATCCCGCTGGCCGAAGGGTAGGTTGCTGGTGACGATCAGGCTGCCCTTCCCGTAGTGCGCCGCGATCACCTGGAAGAACAGATTCGCCTGTTCCCGGCTCATCGGCAGGTAGCCGATTTCGTCGACGATCAGCAGTCGATAGGCCGAAATCGCACGGTGCATCACCGCCTTGAGCTGGTTTTGCGCATGCGCCACCTCTGACACGTCTTCGATGAGTCGGCAGACGATCCCGTCGTTGCTTTGGATGTTTCTTGCCCTCGGGTGCGGCCTTCACTGACGAGTCTGGCCGCCCAAGGTGCCGATTCAGCGGCGGACCGCGCGGCGGACAGTCCACCGCAGCCGGTTGCCCGCCCGCCTGCCCGAGTGCTCATGCCGCCCTGGCGTAGACCCCGGCATTGCGCTCCGGGTAGCTTTCGTACACGTGCTCGAAGATCGCCGCACACTTCTGCCCGTAAAGCTCCGGCGTGTAGGCGCGGGGCAGTCCGCTGTCGAGGGTGTCTTCGATTGCCAGCTTCAGCGACGAGCGTGCCGCCGACTTCTGCCGCCAGTTGAGCACCAGCAAGGTCTTCAGGCGTGACAGCAGATTCCTTGCGACCTTCTTCACTTCCGCCCGTTCGTCGGCGCTCAACGCCGGCGCTGGCCGCGTCAGGATGTCGAAGATCACCAGTTCTTCCTCGCTCAGGTTCTCACGCACGTGGCGTTCCTCTTCGTCGTCGAGGCTGTTCGACAGCCTGAGCAGTTCCTCGAAGAGGTGTTCGATGTTGCGGCTGCCGCTGTTGTAGCTGTCGATCAGCGCCTCGAACCTCTGCGCAAAATCGGCGCGCGTGCGGTTCAGGCGCACGAGCTTCTCCAGCCTGGCCCGGATCGCTGCCTTGAGCGCTTCGAGGTCGGTATTCCGGTGCTTCGATTCCTTGAAGCGTTGCGCCAACGCCGCGAAGTTGATTCGCGACAGATCGATGGCCGGCGGCCCACCTTCGCGGATCTGCAGGCCGCTGATCGACTCGTCGAGCAGCCCGCTGATCTGACCGAGGATCGCGGCGAGGTCGGGCGGACCGGGGTTGAGTTTGGCGCGGATCGCGGCGGCCAGCGTGTCGATGCCGGCGACGCGGACGGCAAACTCGATCGCCGCCGGGTCGGGCTGCACCGCACGATACAGCGTACCGACGAACTGCTCGTGGCCGAAGAACTCCCGCCGCAAGGCCTCGGGCGCGATCAGCGCGTCGATGGCGTTCTCGACGGCAGTCAGGCGATCCATTCCTCCCTGCGGCAGCGCCTCCATCGCCGCAAGGTCGACCCCGTGCGTGGCGCAGAACGCCGTTGCCGTTGCCACCGCCGCGCGCAGCGCGACAACCAGTTGCGCCTTGTCCCGGACCGGATGGGTGCCGCCCTTGCCGGCGCCGTAGATGGCCAGCGCCTTCTCGAGTGAGGCGAAGACGTTCGCGTAGTCCACGATCACGCCGCTGTGCTTGCCCGGGAAGACACGGTTGGCGCGGGCGATGGTCTGCATCAGCGTGTGGTTGCGCATCGGCTTGTCGAGATAGACCGTCGAACAGCTCGGCGCGTCGAATCCGGTCAGCCACATGGCGCAGACGAAGACCAGGCGCAACGGGTCGCCGGTGTCCTTGAACTTCTCGTCCAGCCCCGGCTGTGACTCGTTCATGCGCTTGCGGTGCGGCGCGATGTCGAGGCCGATCGCCTTCATCTGCTCGATCTCGTTCTGCCCGGGCGAGACGATGAGCGCCATGTCGGTGCCGGTCAGCAGCGCCAGCCGCTGCTTCAGCTCGGCCTTGCGCGCATCACGCCGCGCCTGCTCGGCCGACCGCTCGCTGCCCAGCGGCCGCATCGCCAGCTCGCCCAGCTCGTTCTGGACTCGCCCGGTCTCGGCCGTCCAGTGCGCGCGCACCTTGTCGTGCATGCGCAGTGCGGTGGCCTTGTCGATCGACACCACCATCGCCTTGCCGACAAAGCCGCGCCCCAGGAAGTGCCGCACGATGTCCTGCGCCACCGTCTCCAGCCGGTCGTCGCGGGTGATCAGGTGGTATTGCCGCCCGAGCACCTTCTCCAGCTTTGCTTCCTGCTCGGCGTCGAGGTCGGCATCCTCGATCAGGCGGTAGATGTCGTCGTTGAGGTCGGGGTTGACCAGCTCCAGTTCCGGCGTGCGGTTTTCGTAGAAGAGCGGCACGGTCGCGCCGTCTTCCACCGATTGCTGGAAGTCGTAGATCGACACATAGTCGCCGAAGACCTCCCGGGTGCGCTCCTCGCCGGCGATCAGCGGCGTGCCGGTGAAGGCGAGGAACAGTGCCTTCGGCAGCGCGGCACGCATGTTCAGCGCCAGCGTGTCGTACTGGCTGCGGTGCGCCTCGTCGGTCAGCACGATCACGTCGGCGCGGTCGGTCAGCGCCGCGGGCGTCTGGAACTTGTGGATCAGCGTGAACACATAGCGGTGGTTGCCGCGCAGCAGCTCGCGCAGGTGCTCGCCGCTGGCGGCGTGACACTGGTCGCCCTCGGCCTCGCTCACCGCGCCGACGGTCTTGAAGGTCTTGGCGATCTGCTCGTCCAGTTCCACCCGGTCGGTGACGACGACGAAAGTCCAGTTGCCGGCCAGCTTGCGCAGCACCTTCTGCGCGAAGAACACCATCGAGAAGCTCTTGCCGCTGCCCTGCGTCTGCCAGAACACGCCGCCGCGCCCGTGGCCGAGCTGGCGCGCCTCCAGCATCGACGCAATGGCATTGTTCACGCCGAGGAACTGGTGGTTCTGGCCGAGCACCTTCACCAGCCCGGCCTTGTGCTCGGAGAAGAGCGTGAAGTTCTCGACCAGATCGAGCAGGCGTTGCGGCGAGCAGGTGCCGCGCAGCATCACTTCGAGCGACACGCGGCGCGGCTCGTCCTCGCGCTCGACGCGCTTCCACTCGACCCAGCGCTCCCAGTTGGCGGTGAGCGAGCCGACGCGGCTGGCGGTACCGTTGCTGGCGATCAGCAGGGCGTTGAACCAGAAAAGCTGCGGGATCTGCTGCTTGTAGTGGGTGAGGTTCTCGTCGAAGGCCGCGCGCGCCGGCACCCCGGGTTTCTTGAGTTCGATCACCACCCAGGGCAGGCCGTTGACGAAGCCGACGAGATCGGGCCGGCAGGTGTAGAGGCTGCCGACCACGCTGAGCTGGCTGACCAGCAGGAAGTCGTTGTTCTCCGGCTGCTCCCAGTCCACCACGCGCAGGCGCTCGGTGGTCTGCCCGCCGTGGTCGCGCCCTTCGTGTTCAAGATCAGGCACGGACACCGGGATGCCCTCCTTGAGCAGCCGGTAGGTCTCGCGGTTGGCGGCCTGCAGGCTCATCGCCGAGCGGTCGCGGACGAGTTCGTCGATGGCGTTCTGGATGGCATCAAAGGGCAGGCCGGAGTTGAGCTTCGCGAGGGCCGAGCGCAGGCGATCGACCAGCACCACCTCGCCCCTGGTCTCGCGGCCCAGGGTCGACGAGGACGTGCCGCCCGCGCCGAAGGTCTCATCCATTGCCGATACCGTCTGCCAGCCCAGCGCTGCAAACAGCCCGATGGCGGGTTGCTCGACGAGCTGGTCTTCGCTCCAGGCGTGGGCGCTCATGCGTCTTCCTCACCCACCTCGTCGGCCAAGGCCTGCTCGATGGCTTCGATGCTGGGCAGGCTGGTCTGCAGATCGGCGGGCAGCGCGCGCGTCAGCTCAAAGGTCGAGACGCCGATCGGCTTGTCCATGCCACGCAGCGCATATTCGGCCAGCACCCGGTTGGGCAACTGGCACAGGATCAGGCCAATGGTGGGGGCATCGCTGGCATGCCGCAGGCGGTCATCGACCGCGTTGCAATAGAAGTTGATCTTGCCCGCGTACTCGGGCTTGAAGGCGCCCCGCTTGAGGTCGATCACCACATAACAGCGCAGCTTCAGGTGGTAGAAGAGCAGGTCGATGTAGAAATCGTCCCCACCGAGGTCCAGGTGGTACTGGCGCCCGACAAAGGCGAAGCCCTGTCCCAGCTCGAGCAGGAACTTCTCCAGATGGGCCACCAGCCCCGTTTCCAGTTCCCTTTCATGGAATGCATCGGCCAAGGTCAGGAAGTCAAAGATGTAAGGGTCTTTCAGGGTCTGCTGCGCCATGTCGGATTCCGGCGGCGGCAGACGAACAGCGAAATTGCTGGTGGCCCTTCCCTGTCGCAGGTGGGCAGAAGTCTCCACCTGCATCATCAGGATGTTTCGGCTCCAACCGTATTGGACGGCGGCCTGCATGTACCACTGCCGGGTTGCGGGGTCCTTGACCTTGGCCATCAACTCGGCGTGATGCCCCCAGGGGAGCGAAAGCAGCAGTTCCGGCGGAAAAAGTGCCCCAGGCTGTGGCCCTTTTTCCAGCGCTGCAGTTTGTGCCACAGGCTGTGGCACTTGTCCCAGATGCGGGTAAGCGCGATGGAACGCCAGCATCCGCTTGATGTTGCGCTCGGAAAAGCCCTTTTCCTCCGGTAGTTCGTTGTGCAGGTCACGTGCCAGACGGGGGATCACCGCGGCGCCCCAGCCCTCTTGCCTTTGTCGCTCGGCGAGCAAGGCGCCAATTTCCCAGTACAGGCGGATCAGCTCCGCATTCACCGCCATCACGGCGCGGGTCTGCGCGTGGCGCACGCGCTGCCGGATGTCGGTCAGCAACGCGGCGTAGTCCGGGGGCAGTGGAGCAATGTCATGCATGGTCGATCGCCTCAACGTCGATCCGGCCGGAGCGCAGGCGCGGCCGCAGCAGGTCGCCGGTGCCGCCGGCGCCGCAGGTCTCCTCGATTGCCGACAGCGTCTGCCAGCCGAGCGCCGCAAACAGCCCGATGGCGGGTTGTTCGACGATCTGGTGTTTGGTATGGGCGTGGGAGATGGTCATTCCGTCACCCGCTCGTAGGCCTGCTGCACCACATGCATCGCGGCCTGCAGCTGCGCCGCATCCCGCAGCGCGAAGAGTACGTCCCCCGATTCGCTGGCGTTGGCGATGAAGGCGTAGTCCGACGCATCCTGCGCCAGTCCCGACGGGTCGTCGACGTCGTCGAAGTCCACGTTGGCCAGCAGCAGGATGCGGCGGCTGCGCGGCAGCACCTCGAGGAAATGGTCGAAGACGCGGTACACCACGCTTTTCGCCCCGCAAAGTTCCACCACGTCGTCTCCGAGCGCCAGCAGATGCGGACGGATCGCGTCGAACAGCGCACGCGCCTCCCGATCGAAACCCACTGCCTCAACGCTGTGCTGCGCAGCCGCCGCGCGCCGCTCTTCCAGTCCAGCCGCACGCACTGCTTGCATGTCCACGGACAAGCCTGGCCAGACCTTCACCGCCTGCTGGGCGAGGGCCTTGCCGCGCGCCTCGATCTCTGCTGCCGTCCAGCGGAGCTGTTCACGGATGAAGCGGTTCAGGCGCAGCGGGCTGTCGTTGAAGCCTTTGCGCATCGTCTTCTTCTCGTCGAAGTCGCGGTCGCTGTACTCGGTGTTGTAGCCGCTCAGGGTCAGGTTGCCCAGGCGGTGCAGCCAGGTCTCCTGGATCAGCTTCCAGTCCGCCCCGAGCATCCCGCGCCAGGCCGGCAGGAGGTTCTCGTTCTGCGGCAGGACGTGCTCGATGGTGCAGCCGCTGGTGTCGATCTTCTCCTTGCTGTCGTTTTCCAGGCGGTCGAGCAGGTAGGCGCAGGAGCGCATCGCATACACGTCGCGCGTCTCCAGCGCGTCGCGGAATTCGGTGTCGGACGGGAAGCGACGCTTCCGGCCGCTCCGGTACAGCGCCACCTTCAGGCTCTGCAGCGGCGCAGCGTCGCGGATCTGGTAGGCGATGCCGGCGAAGATCTGGTACAGGCTGCGGGTCTGCATGTCGCAGGCGGAGCGGCGGAAGACGTAGCTCTCCAGCAGTTCGATCGCCGCGCCGAAGGCGCGGCTGTCGAAGGCGCCGGTGCGCGCATGGCAGTCGTGCAGGCGCAGCATCAGGGGCGAGGCCACCTCTACCAATGCCCGCAGCCGGCCGGAAGCCGCGGCGAACTGCGGGTCCGCCTCGCGACCAAGGCTGAAGCGCACGTAGTAGCCGGCGAAGCGGCGCAACTCGGCGAGTACGTCTTCCACCGAGCGGGTGGCGGATTCGGCGCGGAAGTAGTTGCGGAAGTGGTGGTAGATCGCATCGGCGCGCAGTTGCTTGCTGGGCCGCAGCTTGAGGACGAGGAAGTCGCGGCAGAACTTGTCGAACTCGCTGCGGTAACGGTTGCCGAAGGCCAGCTCGATCGGCCGCCAGTAGTCCTCGTACAGCCGCGTCTGCAATTCGTCGTCGAGCCGCATGAGAACGAAATTGCGGATCAGGTCGGCCTGCGTCAGGTCCAGCCCGGTGGAGTTGAGGCTCTCGAAGATCATCTGCGGGTCGTCGTGCCCGCGCGTCAGGCTGACATCGACGATCACCAGCTTGGCGATGCCGGCATAGACCTGCGCGAGGTCGGCTTCGGCGAGCCGCTCCTGGAAGAAGGCGTAGTTCTCGCGCACCGTCTCGGCCGCGGTATCGGTGAGCACCTGCCCGGCCAGTAGGGTCGACAGCGCCTCGTTGTCCGCCCGGCGCAGCGTCAGCTTGCTGCGCCGCTCGCCCTTGCCGTGGCGGTTGCGCAGGAAGCGGTCTTCGACTTCTTCGTCTGAAGGCAGGGCCTCGTCGTCAGAGGGGTGGGTCTTCAGGCGATCGCGCAGCGCGGTGAGCAGCAGGGTCACGGTGCTCAGCCGCTGTTGCCCGTCGATCAGCAGCCAGCGGGGAATCGCGGCCTGGTTGTCCTCGGCGGCGATATAGACCACCGAGCCCAGGAAATGTGCGCGCGCCGCCGGGTCGCCACCGACGCGCAGGATGTCGTTCCAGAGCTGCTGGCAGTGCTTGGTGCCCCAGGAGTAGTCGCGCTGGAAGATCGGCACGATGAACTGCTTGGCGCCGTCGAGGAGTTGGGTCAGCGGGAGGTCCTGGGCGTTCATGCGGCCACCGGTTCAGGCAGGTTGGCGACGTCGATCTGGCCGGAGAGCAGGCGCGGGAGAAGGAGATCGCGGGTGCGGCGGAGGTTTTGGGTTTGGCGTTGGAGCGTTTTCACTTGCCCCATAGTGGCGTCGACTTCCCCAGCAAAGCGCGCGATCACGTCCCGCGCGGGCCTCACAACCTGCATTCGGCGAAAAGTATCTACGATGATCGTGTCGAAGGTCGCGCCGCCGGTGTTGGTCTTGAGATAGTCAACCTGTTGGAGCGTCAGCAGGAAAAGGTAACGTTGCGGAATGCCAGCCTTACCGCACAACGCGTAGCACGACTGGTTCATCGCCATCGGGACTGAGGGCAGCGCCACCTTGCCAACAGTGCCGCGCGCGGTGATGAAAACCGTGTCGGGCGGGAACAGCTCGCTGGCACATTTGGAAAGCCCGAGTTCGGTGACATGCTTGTCGGTGTCTTCAACGTAGAAACAGGTCGGGGCATCGCGTGGCGTGAAGAACGGGATCTCACCGTTCCAGTACTGACCAACGTCAGTCTTTGGTGTGCCGCCGCTCAACACGTCGGCCACATCCGTGAATGGAACAACCTCCCACCCCTGGGGAATCTCGCCGAGGGGGGACGGGACACGGGGGACGGATTCGTGGCCGGGGAAGCGGAAGTGGACGAACCACTCGCGGTAGAGGGCACGGGCCATCGCCTCCAGAATCTTGATGCGTCGCTGGCTGTTTTCGATCAGCTCGTCGTAGGCCGACAGGATGCCCGCGATGCGCCGCTGGATGGCGAGGGGGGGGAACCTTACGGGGACACTACGGAGGATTCCAGTGTTCAAGTTGGGCATGGTTGCGCCCACAGCTTGATTAGTTATCCAGCTCATAACCTCGTTCTGCCGGAGGAAATAGTGGAGAAACAGTGGGTCCAGCACTTTGTCGCCCAAGCTCAATCGCAAGCAGCCTGTGCCGCACATCCAGCCAGCCTGCTCGGATCTGATGAGGGCTTGGCGACCAATGTCACCGCGTCGCCCATAAACAATGTCACCAGCAGACAGTTTGTGCCGAGACAGCCGCTCCACGTGCTCAGTCGAAACACGGGCAACGGTATCTGAGTCGATTCGCCCTCCGATGATGTCTTTCGGCATCACGACGGGAACACCCTCAACTGAATAATCAGACTGGTGGAGCTGGGATCCAAACGGACCAGTCTGAATGATCCCATTAACTTGGTCACAGACCTCACCGAGCGTGGTCTCCCTCCAGCGGTCCATCCTCACGCCCCCAAGATCCCCGCCACATTCGCGGCGATGGTCTGTTCCAGTTCCCGCGCCTGGGCGTTCAGCCCTTCCAGCTCCTCGTTCAGCGCCTCCAGTTGCGTCTTGAAGTCCTCGTCACTCACCTCCTCGCCCGGCGCAACGCCGACATAGCGGCCGGGGTTGAGCGACCAGCCCTGCGCTTCGATCTCGGCCAGCGTCGCCGTCTTGCACAGGCCCGGCACATCGGCATAGGCGGGCTCGCCTTTTCCATTTTGGCCG